>OCTX012288723.1_pt1 | contig 40675 bp, 38 predicted proteins | sample 1539691 | NCBI WGS metagenome assembly OCTX01 (sample SAMN02144231, study PRJEB22623) | gut metagenome | biome: sheep rumen | host: Ovis aries | place: New Zealand
CCAATCGGGTGTGTCGCCGCAGTCTCCTACGTACAGGGCACAAGGAGAAACCGGTATCTCAGCTACTTGGGGTTCCTCTACTGTCTCATTATTCTTCTTACACCCCATCAGTCCGAGGCTTATGAGAGCTATCAAGCTCAAGAAAATAGTTTGTTTCATAAATTTCTGTTTATATTATTAAATACTATTTCTTCCGTTTCAGAGTAATCGGCCTATATTGAGGAGGATATACTTCTGCAAGGGTTTGATAAAAATCATTGATAACTAACGTATTCTCATTTTGAAAATGAAAATCAGTTTTTACAGCATAATACGGTTCATCACGATTCACCCAACAACGAATAAGATAAACGGTACTATCATTTAAAAGTTTATACACCATTTGGGAATGATGAAGAGTATCTCCTTCATAATAGACTGTGTTGTAAATGGAATCCTGAGTAATAGTCCAGCGTTTGTTGTTATCTCCCCACCCCTCAGCTTCCCATTGACCAAGCATTTTTTGGTGTACCTCTTCCAATGGCGAGACGGGTTCATTCGACCGACATGATGTAAACATAATGCCGAAAAACATACTAAGGCAAATTGCCTTAATGAAAAAGAGTTTTTGATACGTTTTCATATTCTTTTAATTATAAATTTATTTAATTAGAATTTTTTCACTATTTACTATAACATCATTGTCTTTTATAATTAACACAGGCACGAAAACGAGTAGGAGGATCTATCGAACCTGGCAACTCGGGATCATCCATGGGGTCATCGCCTCCCACATAACCTATCAAAAGTGTTTCGAACAAGGTTATCTCCGTTTCTTCGGCACGGAGAATGCCGGTCGGTACTACAAGCATCATGCAGAGCACCAGGGATAAAAATCTTTTAGCCATAGAGCAATAATTTTAGTGTTAATTTCCGGCTGCAAAATTACTGCTTTTTGGCGATATGTGCAAGAAAACATGTTTGAAAAATGAAAATCGGATAAGCCTTATTTTTAAGGGATATGCGATTTTTGGGCAAAAAAAAGTTTTGATAAAATTTGACGAACAGCAAAAAAACGGCTTTTGGATGAGGCTATTTTGCATCCAAAAGTTCCAAAAGACGCATCCGCAACTCACCACCATGGACTCCAAGTTTTTGGGCTGTATTCTCCTTGAAACGACCAATACTGGTATGTGAACAATGCAATATACCGGCTATCTCCTTGTGCGACAGATTCATTAGTACAAGTACACACAAACGAACATCTTGCTCCTTCATACTATTTATCGCCTGCAATCGTTCTTCCAAACGATAGAAACGGACATTGATATTACGGCATAATGACTTATAGTCATCCCATTGCATCACCTTCATCCAGTTGGGATTGGCAAGCAGGGTTTGGCATGTACTCTCTATATCGGATAGAATCTGACGGTATTGTTCCGCCTGTTCCGATTGCAAGTGCATATTCGATTGCTGCAAATCCTGATTGGATAACTGCAGCGTTCTGTTTTTCTTATGCAGGGTGATGATATCTTTTTTATGTTTTCTGCGCCTAAAAAAGAGCAAAAGTGCGATAAGAAGCAACGCAATTATTGCCGCAATGCCAATAAATAGGGCTATTTTTCTATGCCTTTGCATCTGCTGCCGATGCAACATTAATTCTACAGTCCTTGTCAGTTCCGCCTGACGGTGTTGCATCTCGCGTTGTATGTCTGCACGAGCTGCAGCTCGCTCTTTTATTAATTCATCATTAGCAGTAGAATCGTCATGACCGAGAATGTAATACGCATTACAATGATTGAGCAAAATGGGATCTACTGCTATTACTTGTTCGGCATACCAACACGCCGAGTCTTTTTGATTCAAATAGTGATAGGCCTGTGCCTTGGTCAGACAGGCAAAGGAATAGAGCGTTTTATACTTTATTAACGTATCAGCATATTGTATAGCCAATTCATAATCTTTATGGCGTATGTAATACTGCATAGCAGGCACAAATGCTTGTATGCGGATGAGAGAATCCGGACAGTTGGAACGGATACTATCTATTAAAACAAAAGTGCTATCATAACTTGGTATGTAAGCGCTCATTTTCGCCATCGAATGAAGCGCAATATAATAGGCTATTGTGTCTTCTCCTTGCAAAAAACAATTCCCGGATTCTTGATATATATCGTATGCCAGTGACCATCGTTCTTCCAACTGGCAAATATATGCTATATTTGTTAATATACGTCCCCGCAAAATATAATCCGTACCCGCATATTGCTCTGCCCGGAGGAGTTGCTCCATGGCTATCACCGGACTATTGGCATCTATCAGCATTCGACCATAGTGGTAGCAAGCGTGGGCATACGAATTGGGGTGGAACAGGCGCACGGGACGCAACGCGCTGACGGCTTCCGCCAACGCTGCACTATCATTATAGTACTGCCCTGCAGCACGCAGACTGTCAGCCGTACGGACAGTCATCTCCGCCTGCTGCACGCTCACAGGCGAGCAGGCAACAAAAAGAGTTGCTATCACTACTGATACTATCCACGCATGCGTCCGCATAATTTACTACTTCTCACCTGATTTCGTTTAAAGTTGTTGTAAAAGTTCGTTTGTTGTTGTAAAGTTCGTTTAATATTACGCCCTACAAGAAAGTCACAAATCAATGTGTATCAGCGTATTATGACTAAAGTTTATTTAAAGTTGTTGTAAAAGTTGTTGTAAAGTTGTTGTGACTTACACAAAATTAAACGAACTTACAAGAACTATACAAGTACCCATTGCTTCTGTGCTGCAAGTTTGATGCGTTGAGATCTTCGAATGTTTACGTCGTGGGAGGGGGGCAGTTATTTATCATCGTAGTGACCATACGCGGTCAGTACATCAACATACACTTCTTGCTCAAATATACGATAGACCAATCGGTGTTTCTCTGTTATCTGGCGGCTCCATCTGCCCTCCGGTTTTCCTTTTAAAGGTTCCGGATGACCGATTCCTGTTTTGGGATGTTTCTTAAGGTCTTCAATGAATTTGGCCACCTTTTGATACGCAGCCGGTTCAGAACGCTGTAAGCGGCGCAAATCCTCAATCGCACGAGGAGAATAGATGATCTTGTACATATCAGCCAATCAGCCAACCCGGTTTAAGAATTCATCCAATGTCTCATTAGGCAACATCACCTGCCCTTTTCCCTCCGCAATCTCACGTTCTGCCTCATCTATACGACGGTAGAATTCATCTTTGGTCATCAAAGTCGGGTCACACGTCATCTGTTTAGCCAAACGACGAACATATTTGACGACTTTGTCGTACATACTCTCATCTTCAGCTATAATCGCCAAATTGCGATATAATTCTGCATTTAATTGTAACGCGGTCATAATAAACATCCTATCTAAATTCGGCCGCAAAGATACTATATTTTATTGACATCTGCAAACTTTTGGCAATAAAAGATGAGATTTTTGTCACCTCCACCCTCTTTTTACGGAGGGCAGAGGCGAAATCATCGGTTATTGCAACACTTTTTGAGCGTGATTTTTAGATAAGCCTACTTCCTAATACCCAATCAATCACATTGATTTTGCGGATACCATCTATGTTTGCATTATCAAAGTCTGTAGTCAAGAGATACTTTGGGTACGTGTCTTTAATCTTTCTTAATGACGAAATTTCGCGTTTTAGCGTATTTTCGTCATTAGCAGTATAAGCCACTTGGTAATACTCGCGCTCTCCATTGTGTTTCATAACTACAAAATCCACTTCTCCGGCATCAGTTCTGCCGGCATAGACCTCCCCGCCCCGCCGCAAGAGTTCAAAGTACACCACATTCTCTAATTTGTGCCCTAAATCAATGGTCGGAGCATTCGTTTGGAGCAGATTGCGAAAACCGAGATCGACAGCATAATACTTGTAATTGCTTGCGAGCAATCGTTTGCCTTTGATATTATAAAGACGGACGGGATAAATCAAATACGATTCCGTAAAATACCGAAGATATTTCAGTACGGTATTGTGCGACAACTGCTGCCCGGAATGGCGGTTCAGCGTATCAGCGATATTATTTGGAGAAACCACGCTGCCTATGCTGTCGTAGAGAAAATTAATCACTCGCTGCAAGGTGTCAAACTTGCGTAGTTTATTACGCTGAACAATATCTTTGACCACCACCGTTTCATAAACTGATTGCAGGTACGCATTGACCATTTCCGGAGCCGTGCGAGACAAATTGACCGCCTCTGGGAAACAGGACGTATTCATATATTGGCGGAACAGCCGGCCCGTATCATGCTCATCAGGAAAAGATGCGACATATTCTGCAAAAGAAAACGGATGCAAATGAATGTTGATATACCGCCCTGAGAGCAAGGTGCTCAAATCGCTGGAGAGCATATAGGCATTAGAACCGGTGATATATAAATCCACATCTTTCTTGACATAAAGCGCGTCCACCAGTTTCTCGAAATGCGGTAAGATTTGTACCTCATCCAAAAACACATATCGCTTTGGAATGTTTGGCAAGTGAGCGATGATATAATCATATACTTCTTCCCATGTAGAAAAACGAGCATTCTCGCGTTCTTCAAAATTGAGAGAAAGCACAGCATCGTTCTGCACACCATTAGCATACAAATACTGCCTGAAAGCCATCAGCAATGTGGATTTTCCACAACGACGGATACCGGTTACTACCTTTATTAGGTCTTGATCGCGCAATTTGATGAGTTGCGACAGATAGGATTCTCTATTGATCATAGTGCTATCTTTATTTCTACTGACGAAAATTGTTTATTTTCACAAATCTCGTCAGTAATCCGCTGCAAAGATACAACAAAAGTTTGAAATACACAAGACTTTGAGGCAGAAAAATCAAATTTATTTGTTTTTTTTAGTCCAAAGGCTTGTTATTTGCACAAATGTGCGACCGTTTCTTCGGTAATCCACTATTTTAAAGATCACATTTGATCTTTTTTACAATTCGCCCTAACGCACGGTCATATTGGTCTTGTAAGTCTTTGGCTTGCTGCCGGGTGCGCGCTTTGTCTTCTTTGGACCTGGTTGCTCGCGCTTTGTTGAAGGCTTTCAGTTCGCTCCGCAAACGCGAAACCTCTTTGTGCTGTTCGTCCATCTGCTCTCTGGTAAATTCTTCGTCGGTCATTAGTAGTGTTGCGATAAATTTTAAACAAAAACCAATCTAAGTATAAGTGACAATATAACAATGTTTTATATTCTACTCTTATAGAAATATCGCAACAGTAGTAAATGTATAATAAAAATTTAAACTTTTAACAACTTATTAGGGGATTGAGAGATTGAGAGAGAGGGCAAGGAAATAATCGTTCGAACGGATGTGAGATAAGAATGCCGTCTCTACAAGCGTCCAATTTGCTGATCACGAATAGAAAATCCCCCAGCCCCCTTTCAAGGGGGAGGGAGAGGGGGAATGGAGAATGAACAGCGAAGCTAAAGATACGCCCGGTGGATGATGTCGATGGCGGTATCAATCAGATCGTCACGATCCGTGCTTGTCTGCCTGATACGGACATGGGGATTGAGACCACTCTCAATACTTTTCTTATTGGGCGTCAACATACGGACGCTGGAGAAACGTACCAACCAGCCATTGGGCAATTCGTAACTGAGAGGCATACCTCCGCCACCACCACTACGACCACCAACGATGAGGCAGTTGGGTGCCTGACGCATGCAACTGATGAAGAAATTGGTAGCCGAATAACTGTGCCTGTCGCTCAGCACAATGACAGGACGGAGCCACTTGCTCATCATTTGATCGCGGCGTACCCACATCTCCTCCAACTCGGAGAAGTCGTCATGCCCGGGCCCATTCTTATGCTGCCAGTAACCCACCAACGTATCACCCGGGATAAAAGTAGATGCCAGGCGGTAAGCATAATCGAGACTGCCACCTCCGTTGTGACGGACATCAAGTATAATTCCCTGGCAGTCACCAAACTCCGTCAGCACATAATACATATTATTCATACTGACGAACGACGAGAAGGACCCATAATAGATATAACCTATCCGTCCGCTATCAAGTAGGGTATAGTACATGCCTCCGGCGGTGCGGTAGTCGGTGAGGTAATGCGAGGTGATGATGTTCCAGTCGAAGTTCTCGGGATAGCCCTCGTACCACTTCTCGCAAACCGACACATCGAAGTCGGAATAGAGATTGACATGCCCGTCGCAGAGGGTATCGAGCATGGCGTCCATGAGGTCAAAAAGGCCCTTGTAATCCTTGGGGTCCAGCTGCCGGACGAGAGGCAGATAATAGTCATGTACAGCCTGCCAGTCAACGGCTTTCTCATTGATGAAACAGTACTTGCGGTCAATAGTCTGCCAGAGGCATTCAAAATTGCCGACAGGCGTGTTATCGTACACCCCGTCAAGGGAATGGGTACAAGCGACTAAAGAAGTCGCCAGAAGGCAGATATAGAGAAGATGCTTTACCATACATCAAAGGGTTTAGAGGGGTGAATACGATAGTGGAAACAGGTACCCACGATGGCTTCGACCTGCTCGCGCGAGAACCACATATTGCCGGCTCCGTACTCCAAGTAAGCATGGGCTATACCGACACGCCAGGTGGAATGGGGGCATCGGATATCGAGCGTCAGTTCGTGGCGCAAGAGACGATGGTTCCACATGCCGCTGAAGCGAATATTGCCGCGGACGCCTTCGGTTAGTTCGTAGTACGACTGCCAGTAGTCGGGCATGAAATCTACGCCAAAGAGGTTCGCGCGGATGAGGTAACGCAGCCTGAGATCGACCTTGCCGGCGCGCACAGTATAAGTCACACCCGCCAATGCACACACATCCGCAGCCAAGTCCATAGAGTAGGGTTTATTGACCTCACGACCGTGCATACGAGGCGCAAAATCGACGTTTAGATAGGGGCCTAAGATCAGCGAGATACTCGGGTCGCGCCATTGCCAGGCGTAGTAAGCGCCCCATCCACCCTGGAGCTGAAGGGCGTACACAAGATTATTTTTAGCGGAAGAATAAATCCACGCAAAGCGTGCATCAACCTGCCCGACATGTGACCAATGGGGATGACGACGCATAGGCTGCCACCACTCGTTGCCGATACCTACCTGCATGCCGGAGTAGAGTAGGGGACTGAGATACTGATCCTGCAACCACATACCGCCAAAATGCACGCTAAGGATATCCTCATGTTCCACGCGCATGGTGTCGGAATCAGCAGCAGAAACCACCATACAGCCAAACAAGATAAGACCAACTAATACTATGACAGACCTAAATTTCAACTTCTAAAACATCAATTATCAACTATCAATTATCAACTATCAACTATCGTACGGCTTTAGCCAATCGTTCGAGGCTTTGCCGAGATAAGAACTATCAACTATCGTACGGCTTTAGCCGATCGTTCGAGGCTTTGCCGAGATAAGAATTGTCAACTATCAATTGTCAATTGCCTATCGCCGTTCTCCAGGAGGGTTAGACGGAGATAGACAGTATCATCGGGCAGGAGGCGTTCAATAATATCGGGCCACTCGATGAAACAGTAACAGCCGGAATAGAGATACTCTTCGGCTCCGAGATCAATAGCCTCGTGAAGGTTCTTGAGACGATAGCAATCGAAGTGATAGACCTCCTCACGCCGACATGAATCGGCAGAGGGAATATCATACACGTTGACGATAGCAAAGGTGGGACTGTTGACGACATCATCACTACCGAGTTCACGTAGTAACTGTTTGACAAAAGTAGTCTTACCGACCCCCATGGGTCCGTCTAAGGCAAAGACACGGTGAGGAGCCAGACTTCGAAGAAAAGCCGTACAAGAGACAAGCTCTCCGGATTGGTTTACAAGCTGAAGAGCATCAGAATCACACTTTTTAATTGTATAAATATCCATATTCGTGAAAAATATTCAATTCTCAGGGCGTCAAATTGGCCCTAAAATACTCGTAACATACTGATCCTAAGCGATTTCCGAGCAATTGAATCCACTCGTCTTTTTCGGCTGTTCCAGCGCGACGTACACTATGGAAGTGAGCCAGAATTTTCTGCTTGGTTGCAGGTCCAACTCCCTGAATATCATCAAGTTGCGAAGCAATCTGACGTTTGCTACGCTTCTTTTTATGATAGGTGATAGCAAAACGGTGGACTTCATCTTGGATCTCGACCAAGAGACGGAAGACTTCATCGGTGACCTTCAGTCCGATCTCTTGCGGAGGGAAACCATAGAGAAGTACATTGGTTCGGTGCTTGTCATCTTTCTTGAGTCCGGCAATAGGGATATGCAGACCTAACTGTTGTTCCACAGCTTCGCGGATGGCATTCATCTGTCCGAGGCCGCCATCGGCAATTATCAAATCCGGAAATTCGCCCTGTTCATCGATAATTTCCTGATAGCGGCGACGGGCAACTTCGCGCATAGAGGCATAGTCGTCCTGACCTTCAACGGTCTTAATACGGAACAGTTTGTAGTCTTTTTTAGAAGGTTTGGCCTTGCGGAAGACGACACAGCCCGCCACGGGGTCGGAACCCTGGATATTAGAGTTATCAAAACTATCGATGAATACGGGCATTTTCTGCAAGCCCAATAGTTCCTGCAGACGCCCTAAGATACGTGCGGCACGCTGGTCGGGATTGAGTTTATCTGCCTGTTTGAGTTTATCCTGTTTATACTGCCTAACATTCTGCATAGCCAGGTCCAAGAGACGCTTTTTATCGCCGGAAAGCGCAATATGGATATGCATATTTTCGTCGAATCCATCGGGAATAAACGGCACGAGCACTTCGCGTGTAGTACTGCCTAATTGCTGGCGCAGCTCCATCATACCGATAGCGAGGAGTTCCTCTTTAGGTTCGTCAAGATGCCGGCGGTACTCGATGGTTTGTCCCTGCACGATACTGCCGTTGCGCACATGCAGCATGGCGATGAATACATCGTTGTCCTGCTCGTCATAGCCGAAGACATCCATCTCGCCCAGGTGGGTATTACTAATGACTGTCTTGCTGCAGAATTTCTCGATTAAATCAAGCTTTTCCTTGCATTCCTGCGCCTTCTCGTACTCCATACGCGCGGCATACGTAGTCATTTCGGACTCGAGCTGACGGGCTATCTCGCGTGCATCGCCGCGTATAATTTGCTTGGCACGGGCGATATACTGATGGTACTCGTCGGTAGGAATACATTGCTCGCATATCCCGCAGCAGGTATGGAGATGGTACTTGAGGCAGAGGCGGTATTTATGCGTCTCAACGCCCTGCGCCGTCATAGGCGTATTACAGGTACGGATAGGGAAAAGCTTATGGATAAGTTCTACAACCAGGTCAACCGTATTGCCGTAGCTATAGGGTCCGAAATACTCACCAACGCCTTTGAGTATCTTACGGGTCTTGAAGATACGCGGGAAGTCCTCACGGGTGATACAGATACTGGGGTAGCTCTTGCCATCCTTGAGCATGATGTTGTAGTGCGGCTGGTACTGCTTGATGAGGTTGTTTTCCAAAAGGAAAGCATCCTGCTCGCTATCCACGACGACATATTTAAGGTCAGCAATATGCGCTACAAGTTGGCGCGTTTTGAGCCACTCATGCTCTTTCTGGAAATAGGAAGAGACACGTCGGCGCAGGTTTTTAGCCTTGCCGACATAGATTATCTCACCCTGCTGATTGAAGTACTGATAGACTCCGGGTTTCTCAGGCAGGCGGGCAACGAGTTGCTTAATATGGTCAGATGGATTACTCATCGACCTCTAAAGCCATGAGGCAATAGATATCTTCAGCCTTGCCCTGCAGGTATTCGCGGCCATGTAGGCCCAACAATTCGATAGCGCAATTGACATACACCTTCCGTACGCCCAGTTTCCGAACCAGATCGATTGCCGCAGCCATTGAACCGCCTGTAGCCAGAATGTCATCGTGAATGAGCACGACGTCATCGGGGCTGAGGGCATCCTTATGGATCTGGATGGTATCCTCGCCATACTCCTTCTGATAGGTAACCGAAACCGTCTCGGCCGGCAGTTTGTTCGGCTTACGGATAGGTACAAAGCCCACACCCATCTCCATAGCCACAGCCGGTGCAATGATAAATCCGCGCGACTCGATGCCGACTACCTTGGTAATACCCAGGTCTTTGTATCTAAGAACAATCTCGTCGCGCAGCCAGCGCAGGCCATCAGGATTGTCTAAGATTGTCGTAATGTCCTTAAATTGAATACCCTTAATAGGGAAGTCGGGCACATTACGAACCAATGCTTTTACTTCTTCTACTGTCATAAAGCCATTTATTATTTAATCATTTACTATGTACCATTTACTAAATTGTTCCACGTGGAACATTCTATTTATCTACCCGCCAATACAAGCAATACGCTAATATCATTGGGGCTAACGCCGGGGATACGCTGAGCATCGCCAATGGTGCGGGGACGTATTCGGGCGAGCTTCTGACGCGCCTCGGTACTAAGAGACTGAATATCGTCGTAGCAGATGGAGGGCGGTATCGTTACATAATCCAAGCGCCGTAGTTTATCAGCAGCTAACCGCTCGCGATCAATATAGCCCTTATACTTAATCTCGATCTCCGCACTCTCGACCACCTCATGAGGGACTACGGGTATTGCTTCAATAAACTCGTGTAGCGTAGGCAAAATGAGACTGAGAGTCTGAATATCAAGCTGCGGCCGGAGTACCAAATCCATCAGGCGCGTAGTATGCTGAATAGGGGAGGTACCGACAGACTCTAGTAGGCCATTCACCTCGGCAGGCTGAACTGAAGTAGAACGCAGGAAATCTAAGAGTGCATCAATAGCCTCGCGCTTGGAGTGATAGAGTTGGTGCCGTTCATCGGAAGCGAGCCCCAACTGCCATGCGCGCTGAGTAAGACGTTCGTCGGCATTATCCTGCCTCAAAAGGATGCGGTATTCAGCCCGAGAAGTGAACATACGGTAGGGTTCATCTACGCCCTTATTAACCAGATCGTCGATAAGAACACCTATATAACTCTCGTCACGGTGCATAATAAAGGGTTCGCCGCCAATGCAGTTTTGGTGGGCATTGACACCGGCTACGAGCCCCTGACCGGCTGCCTCTTCGTAACCGGTAGTACCATTGATCTGACCGGCAAAGAAGAGGTTATGAAAGAGCTTCGTTTCAAGTGTATGATGAAGTTGGGTAGGGTCAAAGAAGTCATACTCAATAGCATAGCCCGGGCGATAAAGTACCGCATTCTCCAAGCCGGGAATAGTATGCAAGGCTTCAATCTGAACCTGCCACGGCAGACTGGATGAAAAGCCATTTACATAGTATTCGTTGCTATCCACGCCTTCGGGTTCAAGGTAGAGTTGGTGGGTATCTTTGTCAGCAAAAGTGACTATCTTGGTCTCTATACTGGGGCAGTAGCGCGGTCCTATACTCTGAATCTGACCATTATAGAGAGGAGAGTCGGGTAGGCCCCGGCGGAGCACGTCATGCGTAGCGGGATTGGTATAAGTAATCCAGCAACTCATCTGCTTGAGCGTGCGTTGTACGGACGGTAGATAAGAGAAATGATGGCCATCGTCTTCACCGGGCTGCTCACTCATAGCAGCAAAATCAATACTTCGCGCATCAATACGGGCGGGTGTACCGGTTTTCATACGGCCGGTAGTAAAGCCAAGCGAAGTCAGCTGCTCACTAAGACCATAAGATGCCGGTTCGGATGTTCTGCCTCCGGGTATCTGAGCACGGCCAACATGTAGGAGTCCACGAAGGAAAGTTCCGTTGGTCAGGATGACTGCTTTGGCCATAAAAGTAACACCCAGTAGTGTCTTAACACCACAAACGGTATCATCACGAAAGAGAAGCTCGGTAACCGTATCCTGCCAGATAAAAAGATTGTCGGTAGATGTGAGAACGCGTGTCCATTCGTCGATAAAACGCTTGCGATCACTCTGTGAACGGGGTGACCACATAGCCGGCCCCTTGCTACGATTGAGCATGCGGAACTGGATAGCCGTACGGTCGGTCACAATACCCGTCATACCGCCCAGCGCATCTATCTCACGCACGATTTGCCCCTTAGCGATGCCACCAATAGCCGGGTTACAACTCATCTGCCCAATCTTATTCATATCCATGGTAATGAGTAGGGTACGACTACCCAGGCGTGCGGCAGCATGAGCAGCTTCATTACCGGCATGACCGGCACCCACAACTATGACATCATACCGGAACTCCATAGGATTTCAATTTAGGCATGAAAGCATTCTCTAAATGAGTGATACTCAAAACATTACGTCCATCTTTAGCCAACTGTACACCAATAATATCAAAGCGTGGATACTTCTGACATCTGTTAGCCCGAATATACGCATTAGCGGCGGTCTGCATACGAAACTTCTTGGCAGGATCGACATATTGCTCGGCTCTTTTGAAGTCTGAAGTACGGGTCTTAACCTCGAGGAAAACAACCGCCTCTTTATTCTCGGCGATGATATCTACCTCAAGGTGCCCCATCTTCCAGTTGCGTTCCAGAATACGGTACCCCTTATCTTTGAGTAGCCGGACGGCTTCTTCTTCACCAATCAAACCGACAGTATTGCGTATATGTAAGTGGCTAAACGACATAGTTAGATACTCCACTCAAAGCCGTCCTTGGTATCCTTAATGCTGAACCCGAGTTCGGTAAGGCTATTACGGATGCGGTCGCTGGTTGTCCAGTCTTTATTGCGCTTGGCATCGAGGCGGATATTCAGCAACAAATCAACAGCACCTTTGTAAGCCTCAGCAGTAGTACTACCGGTATCACCATTATCATTGAGACGGAGACCGAGGATATCCAGTACAAAAGTCTTCCATACATCCTGCAGTTCCTTGAGATCGGCTGCGCAGATGGTTCCCTTGCCATCAGCAACGGTGTTGATAGCTTTGGCAGACTCAAAGAGGTGTGATATAACGATGGGGCTATTGAGGTCATCCTCCATGGCTTCCTCGCATTTCTCACGGATATTGCCAATCTGCACGGTGCTTTCCGGCGAGGGGGTAAGACGCATCAAGCGGTTGTAAGCCTCCTGCAGGCGTGCCAAACCTTTTTCTGCAGCCTCGAGCGCCTCGCTGGAGAAATCAACCGTCGAGCGATAGTGCGCCATGAGGATGAAAAAGCGAATAGTCATCGGAGAAAAGGGCTTCGTCAACAGGGGGTGTTCACCGGTAAAGAACTGACCTAAAGTGATGAAATTATTATAGGACTTACCCATCTTCTTTCCGGCGATGGTAATCATATTATTGTGCATCCAGTAATGAACCGTATCGTGTCCGAGGGCAGCACAAGACTGGGCAATCTCAGCCTCGTGGTGAGGGAACATCAGGTCCATACCACCGCCGTGGATATCAAACTCCTCACCCAAGTATTTGGTTCCCATTGTGGAACACTCCATATGCCACCCCGGGAAGCCTTCGCTCCAGGGACTGGGCCAATGCATGATATGTTCGGGCGCAGCTTTTTTCCAGAGGGCAAAGTCATAGCTATGCTTCTTCTCGTCCTGACCATCCAGTTCGCGGGTGTCAGTCTTGATATCCTCGAGGTTGCGACCGGACAGTTTGCCATAGGGAAAATCCTTGGCGTATTTCTCCACGTCCATATAGACGCTACCATTGGAAATATATGCATAGCCATGATCCAGAATACGCTGTACAAAAGCGATCTGCTCTATGATATGACCGCTGGCATGCGGCTCAATGGAGGGCGGCAACACGTTGAGCGCCTCCATATCGTGATGGTAACGGTTGGTATAATATTGAACCACTTCCATGGGTTCCAACTGCTCGAGACGGGCTTTCTTAGCAATCTTGTCTTCACCTTCATCGGCGTCATGCTCCAGGTGGCCGACATCGGTTATGTTACGCACATAACGCACCTTGTAACCAAGGTGCAGGAAATAACGGTAGAGCAGGTCGAAGGTAATAGCCGGACGGGCGTGCCCCAGATGGGCATCACCATAGACGGTCGGACCGCATACATACATGCCAACATGCCCCTCGTGCAAGGGGCGGAAATACTCTTTCTGACGGGTTAATGTGTTGTAGATTTGCAACATAATACTATTTACGATTTAACGATTTACGATTTGACGATTTACTATTTACGATTTACTATTTTGGGATTTACTATTTATCTGGAATGAGACCCATCTCGCGGGCTTTTTGGAACATATAAGCACGCGCGGCTTCGTATTCATTGGGTATGATACCATCCAGGATAGCATCCTTAATGGCTGTCTTCAACTCACCAACGGCCGAACAGGGTTCCAAGTTCAGGGTCTGCATGATTTCATCTCCGCGTATGGGCGGTTGGAAATTACGGATGCGGTCACGCTCCTCCAGCTCAACCATCTTCTGCCTAACGAGTTGGTAGTTACGATGAAAACGTTCTACCTTTTCGGCATTACGAGAAGTGATATCCGCGTCGCAGAGCAGCATGAGGTCATCTATATCATCGCCCGCCTCAAAGAGCAGACGACGAACGGCAGAGTCGGTTACCGTATCTTCGATGAGGTTGATAGGTCGCATATGCAGATCCACCATCTTAACGACATACGCCATCTTTTCGTTTTCAGGCATCTTCATACGATGGAAGATCTTAGGAATCATCTTAGCGCCAATGTAGTTATGGTTGCGGAATGTCCAACCGGCAGCATCATCCCAGGCCTTGGAGCGCGGTTTACCTATATCATGCAGCAGAGCAGCCCATCGAAGCCAAAGATTATCAGATTTCATCGATAAATTATCCACCACTTGCAGCGTGTGCAGGAAGACATCTTTGTGACCTTTTCCTTCCTTCGTCTCGATACCCTTTAGGGCAGCTATCTCCGGAAAAACGAGAGGTAGAAGCCCTGTCTTGTCAAGCAGGATCCAGCCAACTGACGGACGACGGGAACGCATTATTTTATTGAGTTCATCTACGATACGCTCCTTGGATATAATCTCGATGCGATTCTTGTTGCGCTCAATGGCATCGAAGGTCTCGTCATCAAGGTAGAAACCCAGTTGCGTAGCAAAACGCACGGCTCGCATCATGCGTAACGGGTCGTCTGAGAACGTGATATCGGGGTCAAGAGGCGTGCGGATGGTGAGGTCCTCAAGGTCATATAGGCCGTCAAAGGGGTCGAGCAGTTCGCCATACCTATCTTTATTGAGACATATTGCCATCGCATTGATGGTAAAGTCTCGACGGTTCTGATCTTCCTCCAGCGTACCGTCTTCCACTATTGGGTTGCGGCTGTCACGCTGATAACTCTCGCGTCGAGCGCCGACAAATTCCAGCTCCAGGTCTTTGCGTTTAACCTGCGCGGTACCGTAATTGCGGAATACAGCAAGGTGCGCGCCTCGCCCCAGACGTGCAGTAACGGCCTCAGCCAGCTGAATACCGATTGTCGGCTGCTTGCCGTCGGTTTGTTCCACGGGGGTCGGACGCACGCATACCACATCAATATCGGTACACGGCCGATGCAGGAAAAGGTCACGAACCCAACCGCCTATGACATAACATTCCAGGCCGAGTCGGTCGGCTTCTTCACCTACCAGATGCAGGATAGGTTCATCTATTTTCGGGTTCTGTACGCGCATAGCATTCCAAATTACGCGCAAAGATACAACAAATATCTGACATAGACAAATAAATCAACCAAAAAATGCAATTTATTTGATTTTTGGGCTGATTTAATAGGATATACAATCACGGCACTTCTGCTTGAGCCTCTCTTCATCTCGAATGAGTGCCCTCAGCGCCTCCAGACCTTGCAGGTTGCGTTCGCTATTGAGCCAAAGGCGCAGGTAACCGCCTTCAGCATATTTCTCATGCAGATGTTCGAGGCTGCGTTGGTAGAGCGTTTCAAAGTCGGAATCGGGATAGAGTTTACGGCTATAAGCCATGGTACGGAAGATAACATCATCGGGGTCAATCTGTCGGTCAGCTTCGGCTACAATGGCTCCATAGATGGATCGAGGCGGGTTCTTACTGCTGGCACGATGGTCTTCGACCGCTTCTTTCATCGTTAGAATCTGCTCTTCGGAGAACCATTGGCGCAGGGTTTGGTCAGCTAAAAGCATCTCACCCGAATGCAGGTGGTGATGCTCGCGGTCAACAGCCAAGCCCAGGTCATGGTACGCAGCTATGACATAGGCCATCCGTTCGTCAGCATGGTACTGACGTGCCAACTTTAGGCTTTCATGAATGACGCTTAGCGCATGGTCTTGCTTATGACCGCCGTCAAAGGCATCGTAACGGGGCAGAATGATGCGGGTAATATATTCTTCGAGCGACATAATAACTCGTATATTAGTAAATATTCTAGAACATTATATTTGCTGCAACAGACCGGTACATCCGGCAACTATATCGCGGTATGCAGTCTCAAAATCGCCGGTGTACCAGGGGTCCGAGACGTCGCGATTCTCACCAGCCCAATGCATGAGTAACGAGACCTTTCCATCAGGGTCATCGCCTATGATGGCACGCAATAACCTTATATTACTGCGGTCAGCACAGACAATATAGTCATATTCGTGGTATTCGGCCGGCTGCATGCGATGTGCTGCGTGATGAGCGTAGGGAATATGATGTGCTGCGAGCGTACGCTTGGCGGGCGGATAGATGTCGTTACCCGTTTCTTCGTAGGAAACAGCCGCTGAAGAAACTTTGTAATCATCGGCTTTTCCTGCCTCTAAAGCGAGTTGACGAAACACATATTCCGCCATTGGGGAACGGCAGATATTTCCATGACATATAAATAAAATGCTTTTCATGTCTGCAAAGGTACTACTTTTTTTTTAATTGAGCAAAAAAATTTGCACATATGGATATTTTTTTGTAATTTTGCAGCATGAATGTAGTTTTTGATTTAGACGGCACGCTGCTGAATACCATCAACGACTTGGGTTTCGCGTGCAATTACGCATTGGAGAAGCGAGGCTATCCAATGCATCCGATTAGTGCCATTGAGGCCATGGTGGGTAATGGTATCAACATGCTGATACGGCGCGCTCTGCCTGAAGAAGTTCGGACAGACGAACTGGTAGCCGAGCTTAGAAAAGACTTTGTGCAATACTACAACGCGCACAACTGCGACTACACCCGTCCGTATCCGGGAATAAAGGAATTACTGCATGAGTTGAAGGCAAAAGGTCACCATCTGGCCGTCGCCAGCAATAAATACCATGAAGCGACGGAGAAAATCATCAATCACTTTTTCCCGAATACCTTTGATGTAGTTCTGGGCGAACGAGAAGGCATACCACGCAAGCCGGACCCAAGAATTGTGCAGGACATATTGGCCAAAATGCCAGAAATACCCGAAATAAATACCCCTTCATCTTCCACTCTTTTTGTAGGTGACAGTTTGGTCGATAGGGATACGGCGCGGAATGCAAAACTACGATTTGCAGCCTGCAGTTGGGGCTTTGTAGCGCGCCAAGAGTTGGTAAAAGCGGGCATAGAAACGATAGTCGATTCGCCCGCTGAAATACTGCTTTTGGTACCATAGGGCAGACATATAGACCTTGTTATTCACCCCATATTTGTGCTTTTTACCCCACAAACGGGCTTCTTATCCCGTTTTTGGGGATTCATTACCTATTATTTGGTCGGGTGGGATAAATGTAGTAATTTTGCAGCTACAATAGGACCCACAACGCTATGTTGTACGTCCGATTTTGCAATTAGGCAAGGTATAAAATAAATAAAAAATAAGAATATTATGGAACATTACCTTTCAGTCATCCAAAACACGATGACCAATTACTTTGACTCGCCGGCCATGACGGATTTTGAAGGCAAGACGAGTTACACGTACGGCGAGGTAGCCTGGCAGGTAGAGCGGCTGAAACATCTCTTCCGTCAGCAGGGCATAAAACCCGGCGATAAGATTGCTATCTGCGGCCGTAACTGCACCCATTGGGGAGTAGCCTTCCTGGCAATACAAGCCTATGGCGCAATAGCTGTCAGCATTCTTCCGGATTTCACAAGCGAGAGTATTTACGACCTGGTCAAGCACTCCGACGCGCGCGCTATGTTTATAGGGTCATGGGTTATCAACCGCATGGAGTTGAGCAAGATGCCCAATATCGAAGTGTTTGTACAAATAGAGGACTTAAACATTCTCAAGAGCAGTACTCCTGCCGACTGGGCAAGTATTGACGAAGCCCTGGAGGCAGAGTATCCCAACCACCAAACGAATCACGAATGGCTGAAACAAGTCTTCCCCATCCAGAATATGGAAGATCTGGCAGTTATCAACTACACATCGGGTTCCACAGGCAGTCCGAAGGGCGTAATGGTAACGCAAAAGAACCTGTCGTCGAACGTTCGTTTCGGTCAGGACCATATCCCCAATCATCCGGGGCTGACGTACGTGAGCATGCTGCCGCTGGCGCATATGTTCGGTATGATGTTTGAGTTCCTGTATCAATTGGCAGGCGGTACGCACGTATATTTCATTACCAAGAGTCTGACTCCGGCACTTATGATGAAAGCCTTTGGCGATATACATCCGTACATGATTCTGACGGTACCTTTGGTGGTAGAGAAGATCTTTAAGAAGAAGATTTTCCCCGCTATCCAGAAGCCGTTGGTGAAGATGCTATGGTACATGCCTCTGATTAACATCGCCATCCGCCGTAAGGTCTATACGCAGTTGATGAACGCCTTTGGCGGTCAGGTTCAGCACCTGATTATCGGCGGTGCCGCGCTCAATATGGATGTAGAGAAATGCCTGCAGCAGATTCATTTCCCATACCTGTGCGGTTACGGTATGACGGAGTGCGGTCCGCTCATCTGCTACGAACGCTGGCAGGATTTCTGCTTCCGCTCGTGCGGTAAGGTAGTGGATCGGATGGAACTGAAGATTGACTCCGAAAACCCCTATAAGGTAGAGGGCGAAGTGCTGGTACGCGGCGATAATGTCATGCGCGGCTACTACAAGAACATCCAGGCTACCGATAATGTCTTTACCGAAGACGGTTGGATGCGTACGGGTGATATCGGCGTTATTGACCACCAGGGCAACCTCTTCCTGCGCGGTAGAAGTAAGAATATGATTCTGGGCCCGAGCGGCCAAAACATCTATCCCGAGGAGATTGAGGATAAACTGAACGCCCTGCCATACGTGGCTGAGTCCGTTGTGGTGGACCGTGACGGCAAACTGGTAGCACTTGTTTATCCCGATGCCCCGAATATCGCGAAGGAGCAACTACGCATACTCATGGACGAGAACCTGAAGAAACTGAATCTGGTAATGCCGGTCTATAGCAAGGTTAGCGAGATTCAGTTAGTGGATCAGGAATTCGAAAAGACGCCTAAGAAGTCCATCAAACGATTCATGTATAAGTAAGATCGCTACACTATTAGCCTTACTGACACCTGTAGAGACGGCAAACGAATGCCGTCTCTCTTTTTGTCGAGGAACATACCAAATCCGGCTTCAAATCCATATTTCTTTCGCATATTTTGCCACCTAAAGAGTCAAAAAACATCATTTTTACAAAAAAAACACACTTTTTTTCATTTTTATTTGCGTATATCAAAAAAAAGCAGTACTTTTGCAGTCGCTTTTCTAATGAGCAACCGCTGAGACCATTTGTCGTGAAGCGACAAACATTATCTCAAGCGAGTTGCGAGGAGGCGGGGTAGCTCAGCTGGTTAGAGCGCATGATTCATAATCATGAGGTCCCCGGTTCAATCCCGGGCCCCGCTACCAAGTTCATATGCAAAAAACGACCGAGGCAAAATGCTTCGGTCGTTTTTTTGGCGCAAATTGACAAAAGGAGAGACGGCAAGGAATGGCACGAATTGACAAAAGGAGAGACGGCAAGGAATGCCGTCTCTACAAGTAGTTCCTTACTTAACTTTTGCGCCGGAGAGATCGTAGGTGGTGCCTTCTTGTCGTATAATTAAGAGGCGACCTTGCCAGAATTCCTTGCGGACGGCGGGGGAGGCAAGGGAATGCTGCTCTTCGAAGCCGGTGGGGTCACCCTGCTCTACGATATTGAACTTACTCCACTCCGAATCAGCCAGATACAGCGCCGCTGTACCTACCGGCACGCGGATAGTCAGACGATCCGCTTGCGGCGTCTCATCATCGGATCCGCCGATACCCATCTCCTCCAGCACACCGGCAGGAGACAGGATATGAGAGGTCACATAGGGGAGGTTCTCCGTGCTGCGGAAAGCCATAGCACCAATATAACGCAGCGAGGCCGGGAGGGTTAACTCTGTGAGCGGGGCATCCATGAAGGCGCCCATCTCCAGGGTGTCGAGGGACGCGGAGAGTTGCACCGCAGTAATACCATCGCAAGCGGCAAAAGCACCCAGTCCGACCTTGGTCATATTATCAGGCAGGACGACCGTTTGCAGGTTCTCGCAGCCGAAGAACATACGCTCCGGGATAGCCGTCAGCGCCTCGTCAAAGACGATACGGCTGAGTCCGGCGTACTGGAAGACACTCATCGCCCAGTCAGCCGCCGAAGCGGGCACATAGACCGAGTCGAGCGAGGTGCAGCTCTGAAAGGCTACTTCACCAATCCATTCTACGGCATCCAGGTTGACATACTGCAGCAGCGAGTCATCGGTAAAAGCCTCGCGCTCGATGGTCGTCACCGAGGCGGGCAGTTCCACGCGGACAAGGTTCTCGTTGTACATAAAGGCGTGGTCACCAATCGTTGTCACGGTATGACCTTGCGCCTGTGCGGGCACCCGAATCACGGAAGCGGTATAGAACAAGGGTTCGCTATGACGACCGATGTACTGCCGGTTCTCGTCGTAGTCGTTGACCCAAATCTCGGGAAGGACGACCTTGACGGGACCACTGTTGCCGTTCAGGTAACTGTAGTACAGCGTTATACCGTCCTGATTGGCATCGGTGAAATCAAACGAGTCCTCCACAAAATCCGCCCGTACCTGCAATCGAAACAAACACAGACCAATCGTCAGCAGGAAAAACAGTTTCTTCATGATGAGCTTTTTTTACTCCTTGGTGAGCGTTATTTCAAACGGACGCTCCCAATCCAAACCTATCGTAATAGTCAGCTTGTTGCCGTCAATCACATACTTGAAGCGAATATCCTCTTCATCCGGAACAGTTTGGTTAGTATGTCCGTCAATCATCGTTTTGGTCTTTTGATGCAGCACACCGTTGCACTCCGTCTGATTCAGTTCGTAGGTACCCTTTTTAATTTGGGTGTCAACGTTATTCTGATCCGTGAACGAGTAGTTCGTTTCGTCAAACACATAGGTGTAATAGATCATGGACCAGCCTTGATCGACCGAGTATTTCCACGTTCCTACCAGGGGATTTTCCACTTTGTCCTTCTTCTCGCAAGAAGTGAAAGCCAATACGCTTGCTACAAGCGCGAGGACGAAAAATAAAGTCTTTTTCATTGTATTAATATTTTATAGTTTTACATTATTTCATTTTATGGAAGAACTTGTCAGTCGTGGTAGATTGCCAGTAACTGCGCAGATACATGACATTGCCGGTCAGTTCGACTACATCGTTTATCTCATTACCCATAGGTTCCGTACTCGTGTCACCATCGTAGCGAATAGCCATTACCAAACGGCCGTCTTCGATACGCCAGAAACCGGTTTCGGCTTGGTACTGCGAACCCATCAACCATTTCTCCATCAGGTTTTCGAATACCAGTGTTCCGTCTTCCTTCAGGGTATAGATATCCAGTCCGTGATAATTGACGCTGATGAGGAAACGGCTCCAAGTCTCATCGCTGCCGGAATAAACACCGCTCTCCACATAAAAATCGGCTTTCCATACGCCTACGACATTATCTTTGGTGAGCGCCACCTTCTCGCCGTTCGAATCCGGGATACGTCCCAGACTCAGGCGCAGTTTCGTCGAACCGTTTATATCACCATGTTCGTCGTACGTCGGCGTGGTGCCTTCCATATGGATGTACTGATCGGTAGCCTCAATAACGGTTAAGATACCGCAATCTCCCACCAAATCCTCTATCGTTACCTTGTGGTCCTTGACGGAGAAATTGTACAACTCATCGTTCTGCAGATACTTGTAGGTGGTCTCCGATTTGATTTCGATGGCCTGGTACAAACCCGTTAACGCGCCACGACCCTCGTCAATATATGCAGAATCGACACGCCATTTGGTACCCACGATATCCTTCAGCGTCACGCTCTTGGGTTCATCGGGATCGTTTTTCGAACTGCAGGAAGTGAAAGCCGCTACGCTTGCTACAAGCGCAAAGGCAAAAAATAAACTCTTTTTCATTATTTTATCCTTTCGTTTTTATTGAACGCGACAGAACCACCAGTAGTAGTATTGGAAACCATCCGGGCTGCGGAGAATCGACATCCAATTTTTGGTGAGCGGCTGTACGGTAATCGGTTCTCCCTCCGCAATGACGGTTCCTTCGGCAGGATTCATGGTGAATTTGATCATGTAAGGGTCACACTCCCAAGTTCCTGTTACGGTCTCGTCGGTGAACTGGTTTTTATAAACACAGGTACCATCCGCCTTGAACTCCCATGTCTCTACGCCGGGGTTCGTGCCTACGTTGTGCATGGTGTTGTCCGGAGTGTGGTTGTCGTAGACATAGTACGCAAGTTTCCAGGTGCCGACAAAGTCTGAAGCCTGATGCTCCATGATGATGTCATCCATATCATCGGCGGGCAGTTTGGAGAGATAGACATCGGTCTCATCCATCTTCAGGTGCGCAAAGTTCTTGTTGGCTTCAACGATCGTCCATACGGAAGGTTCGTTGTAATCCAGATGCGTAATCAGTTTGCCGTCCTCGAACTTGTAGGTAGTGGTATCATCATTCAGTACAACCACATTGTTTTTCATCACCTCAATCACGGCATGCGGAACGGCTGTCCGCTCGCCATTATAGAAGCAGCTATCCGTGCGCCACTTGGTATTTACATAGTCTGCGGGATTGATTTCCGCCGTGGTGGGATCGTCGGGTGTATTACCGTCGTTCTTCTTGTCGCAGGCCGTAAAAGCCATCGTCATAGCAGCAAAAAGAGTTGCTGCAAAAAACAAATTTTTCTTCATTTTTTTATATATTTATAAGTGTTTTCGTTCGTTAGTTTTTGCGATAGAGGAATTGCTCATTGGTGCTGGTGATTTTGCCGGCTTCGTTGTAACTGTAGCGGGTCAGGTGCATATAGTTGCTCTTGAGCTCGACCGTAGCAAAATAGTCGGGCTTCATCGTAGCAGGTTTGTCGCCGGTATAGAGCGCCAGTTTGCCATCTTCAATTACCCACCAGCCATCGTAGGAATAGGGGTTGCTGTAACTTACGGCCTCACCGTTTGCCTGGATTTCCCAGATGGAATAATTGTGGTAGAAACGGGTCGCATCAACGGGTTCGCCGTCCTCGTAAGCCGTGTTGATTTCGTAGGTGGTGCGCCATTTGCCGAGGATGTTGGCTTCGGTAAGAGGCAGATTGTCGCCTTTGGGTTTGGGCAGACGATACATGTAGAGCATGGCATCAGCAGGCACACCGAGCAAGTCGGCGCCGGACATGACATAGAAAGAGGCTGTCTGTGACTCCTCGTCGTAGATCATCTCCTCCAGTTCGATCGTGCCAATATCATTGGGCAGGGTAACCGTAATGAAGTGGTCTTCGATGCTCCAGGCAGCTTTCATCTGTCCGTGGAAAAGGACTTCCTTGTCGTTGAGAACTTCCCACATCAGTCCGTGGGGGTACAGATCGGTGTCATCAAGGATGGAATCCGACACCCAGATACCGCTGTAGCGCGAGAGCGTTTCGGGTTCCGGCTGGTCTGAAGGTTCGTCAGGTGTGTTACCGTTGTTCTTGTTGCAGGCTATGAAAGCCAGCGTCATGGCAGCCATAAGGGCTGCAAAGAAAAATGTTTTTTTCATTTTAATGTAGTTTTTTGGTTCATTTGTTGGTCAATTCGGAGTGTCTCGTTAGCCTTCACCGTCGTTTGACCGTCGTTTGACCGTCGTTTGACCGTCGTTTGACCGTCGGTTAGGGCGGGTTTCAGGCGGGCACCGAGGGAGTGGCAGGCGGGCGCCGAGGGAGTGGCAGGCGGGCGGCAGGCACGTGTCGATTTTGGGACGGGCAAATGTGTGTACCGGACGCTAACCTTGCCTTGCACACGCGGGCTTACGCAAAATCGCATGCAAAAGTACTGCTTTTTTGGAAAAAAGCAGTCGCAAAAGGTACAATTTTATTCGCAAATCGTACAATTATACAGATTCGGGGGTATTTCGGTACTGAGCGGGGGTCATACCGGTTTGCTCCTTGAAGACACGGTAGAAGGTCTGGTCGGAGGCAAAACCGCTGCGGATAATGGCATCAACGATGGCAGCCTTGTCGCTGCGGTAGGCGGGGTCACGCAAAATAAGTTGTGCGTACGCCACCCGCCGGCGGGCTACGTACTGGGAGAAAGAGATATGGTAGGTGCGGTTGATGGCATTGGATACATAGGTACGATTGCTGCCTACGGCATTCGCCAGGTCGAGAATGGTGAGGTTGGCATTCGTATAGAGCTTCTGCTCGCGCATAACAGTATCAATCTTGCTGATGAGATTCATCGGCTCTTCATGGGAATGAGCCTCAGCTATCGGTTGTTCCTCCGGCACACTATCCGGCGGAATGACGGTATGTGCAGCCACATAGCCTAATCCGTACAGCAGCACCGACATAATGGCAGCCGGCAGCACGACGGGCGCATCCTCGGCAAAATAATCGCGGCCCATGAAATTGAGCACAATGGAAACTAAAGACGTCAGGGTGAACAGGATCAAGAGCAGGTGGGTGGGGCGCAACAAACGACTGCGGTCGTCGGAATAGGTGTTGTCGAAACGTTCGGTCGTATGGCGCAGCAGACCAAATCCGCGCACCAGAACCCAGATGACCTGCACCATAAAACAGATTCGTACGACCGTAAAGAAATTCTTCGTATCCATCATGCCGCCTAAACGACCTATTGGAAACAGCACTGCAGCAACGAGCGCCGGCAGTAGCAGCATAGGCACTTCCCACGTCTTTTTCGAGCGCGTAAGAGCACGCAGGTACATAAAGTATAGGGGATAGACACAGAGGTTGACAATGCCGTAGGTCCATTCACAGGCTATGAGACGCTCACCCGAGAAATACATCCAGTGGTCGAAATAGAGGATGGTAGCTGCCATATAAAAAAGCCATATACTCCCTTTCAGGCGCGGTTCCTCCTCGCTGTAGAACCAGCGGATAAGGAAGAAAATGCTCCAGAAGAAACACACCAGCATGGGGAGCGATATGAAGAGGCGGTATAGCATTTTTAGGTTTTCTTTCGTTAAAAAGGCCGGGGTTAACCGGCCTTTTTGTTGGTGGTCCCACTTGGGCTTGAACCAAGGACCCCCTGATTATGAGTCAGGTGCTACTAACCAACTGAGCTATGGGACCATTGCGTTCTTTTTTTAGAGGTTACGCACCCTCTGTTTTAGTTCTTTACCTCCATTATATCCTTGCCTGTCGATTCGCGATACATCTCCGCAGCTTCCTCTCGCGTGGTCAGCTTCTGCTTATCCGTCAGTACGGGGATAAAGAGGCTTAGACCGGGTGTGAGGCTATTCGGATCCTCGATAATCTCGACGTTAGCTCGGTAGATATAAATCCAACAATGGGTGTTGCCGTAGTATTTGCGGGCTAACTTAGCCAAGGTTGTATTCTTATCCACAATAACGCTCTTATCGGACGGTACTGTCTGACTGGGCACGTTGGTCTCACTATTGATGAGCTCAAACTCATGCTGCGTCATCACGTGCATCTCTACGCGGCGGTTGGGGGCATACGATCCCTTGCTACGCAAGCCTCGTATAATACCCTTGCTCACTACCTTGATGCGGCCTGGATCTATGCCGTACTCCTGAATCAGCTCATCCGCTACATTCTGTGCACGATGCTTACCCAGCGAGTTATTGATAGAGTTCGAACCGGTATTGTCGCAGTAGCCCGTTATCTCGACGAAGAGGTTACCCTCGCGTTTCATACGGCTTGCCACCTGTTGGATGGTGATGAGTGCCTGGTCATAGAGAACGGCCTCCCGGTTGTCGAAATAGACATAGTAGTAGTCGGTTACTGCACCAATATAGTTGGTATTCTCCACTACCGTGGACGGACCGGCTGCACTTTCCTGCACAATTCGTTGTACCAGTACTACCGTATCACGATGGTAAACCACCACGGTATCCTTTCCGGCACTTCCGTACACGTTGGTAATGTTCTGCAGACCTTCCACGCCCTTCGGACCCATCGTCACGCCGCGTAAGTTGGCCTGTGCATCACGCCCGTCGCGTGCAGCCTGCATGACCACATTGTTGATCAATCGCTCCTCACTCGGGATATTACCCAGGTGACTGCGATGCTTAGCGCCAAACTTATAGCGCAGCATCAGGTCAAAATCAGCCATACCATCGTTGTTGTTACCACGTGCACGACCGTCCACCTCATCCTTCGTGAAATAACTATACGTCGCACGCAAACCGATAGCTATACTACGCGCCACATTAAATTCGAAGGTCGCGCCGCCGTAGATATGACCATAGCGACCGAACTTCTCGTCTTTAGCAGGCTCCTGCGTGGCCGTCTGGTAGGCAAAACTCAACGGTTGACGGGGCGTCACACCATCGGATTCTGTCTTATAGACATTCGGATAATAAAGATCATTTTTGAACCAGTTTACACCTCCACCCAGAAGTATCTTCATCGTGAATATCTTATACTTGTTCATTGGCCGCCAGGCGTTGAAGATATCGAACGAGAAGAACAAGCTTCCTCTATGCATCTGCCCATTCAGCAGGATAGGTGCGGTACTCGGATTATCGGCACCCGTCACACGATAGCGGTCGTAGGTATATTCCAAACCGATACCCCAGGTAGGCGTGAAACTATATTCAACACCTGCACCTGCCGACGGAAACCAAAATGCGTGTTTCTCCTCACTACGATAGTCACCATCAAAGAGATTACCACCTCCGAAAATATACATCGTCCAGTTAACAGTCTTGGGTGAAACGGGGTCTGTTCGCTTCCAAGGGTGCTGTCCTAACGTGTCCTCTACCACCTGCTCTTGCGCATACAAAACTGACGTGCAGCATAGAGCGATAGCGACTATAAGGAGATGTTTCTTCATATTTCTTTGACTTATTTCAATCGTAACCACCAAATCGGCCTGCAAAATTACTGCTTTTTTTTGATATAACCAAATAAAAAGTAAAAAAAATGAAAAAAATTTGTGTATTTGCTATAAAATGTATATCTTTGCACGCTAAATATGACAAAAAAGTGCTACATATTACTCTTCGCATGTCTGATTTCGCTTGCAACTCATGCTTTACCCGCCGACTCTCTTTTTTTGTTTTCTACCGAAGCTATTATTGAAGATATCTGCCGCATGCTTACCGAAACGGATGATGGTGCCTACGATGAGGAGGCACTCAACGAACTGCAGGAACAGCTCACAGAGCGCAGCCGGAACCCTATAAACCTCTATACCGCAGGCGAAGAAGACCTACGGCAATTGCATTTTCTGAGCGAGACACAGATTACCAATCTGCTCGTTTTTGTTCATTCCAACAAGCCGGTAAGCCTTCAGGAGCTGCGACTACTGAACGGCTTCAACGACTGGGAACTGCGCAACCTGCTGCCTTTTATCACCTTACTACCGCCGACTGAGTCGGAGGAACGCCTACACGGACGCGAGGTTTTTCACTATGCCAAGCACGAACTCACCACGCGTGTAGATGCACGCAATATCGAAAATACCCTACGCGATACCACCATATCCGACCCCGTCTTTGCGCAACTCAAATACAAGTTTAACTACCAAAACCGCGTATGTTTTGGTCTTGCCCTCAAGCGTCCGACGGGTGCTAACGCTTCAGGTCTGCAATACGGCGGTTATATACAGCTCAGCAAGATAGGCGCCATGCAAACCTTGGTCGTAGGCGACTATAAAGCTTCTTTCGGCCTTGGGCTGGTCTTATCCGAACCTTTTCACGCAGGCAAACGTGCTTACCTCACACACGCGGGCGCACAATCCGATTATATCACGCATTATAGTTCGCCCTACTCAAATGCCCTACGGGGTGCCGCTACAACCATCCGAATGCCTCTCATTAAAAATCAATTCCCATCCTATACCGAGTTGACAGCCCTCTATTCCTACAACCGCGAAAACGATTCCCTCAAGCGGCATACCGCCGGACTCAACCTCACCTTCCACCATCGCAAACTGAAAGTCGGGGCTACATTCGTCCATAAATTCTATTCCGATAGCGTCCGTTATTACTTCCGTAACGCGGCATACAATCAGCATTATTTCCGCGGCAAGAACCAGGCTGTCATCGGCCTTAACGCCCGCTATAACTTCGGGCGATGGAACCTGTTTGGCGAAGTAGCCACAGCTCAAAATCAGAAATGGGGTATCGCTTCCATCATCGGACTGAATGCCACGCCGCGAGACGATATTTCGCTTACCATCCTACATCGGTACTACTCCCTCTATTGGGATAATCCGCTCGGCTACGCTTTCTCCGAAACCACACGCCTCAACGATGAACACGGCATCTACGTAGGGCTGCAAATCCGTACGCTAAGGCGATGGCTATTTGATATCTATGGCGACTTCTTCTACTTTGCCGGACCTAAATACCGCATCCCTTACTATCCTTCCTGGGGCTATGATGCACTCGCCGAAGCCCATTATGCACCTAACGACATGCTCCTTATGAATATGCGCGCACGCGCAAAGGGTAAAGCTAAACAAAATCAGATTGATTTGCGCTACCAACTGCTATACCGCCTCCGCAAATGGCAACTTAGAACCGAGCTGAATGCCAATACCGTTGCTGACAGCACACACAATTGGACCTTTGGCGCCTCAATTAGTCAGGATATCAGTTATACCTTCAGCGTGCCACTTGTGTTGCAAGCACGCCTGCAGGCATTCTATATTCCTAACTACAACAACCGCATCTATTCCTACGAAAACGACGTCCTTTATGCCTTCTCATCCGCCTTCGTTAACGGTATCGGCGGGCGCGCCTATGTCAATCTACGCTGGCGTTGTACACCATGGCTCAGCCTGTATTTTCGCGCAAGCGAGACCATTAGTAGCAAGATAACAACTGACAAAAAAAACGCTAAAGGAATAGACTCTAAGACAGATCTACACCTGCTGCTTCGCTTTACTTTCTAAAGGAAAAATACTTTTGCGCGAAGAAACTAATAACAACCGTTAACATGGTGATGAACATCTTAGAGGGTGTCGGATACCAACCCCATACTTCCACACACAGTTTCAGACCGAAATAAATAATAGCCAAATTCACAGCCACTATCAGAATATAGCGCCACAACTGCCGGGCTCCATGAAGCGACGACTGCGTGAATGTGACATTTCGATTCAGCCAAAAACCCGTAAATAACGTGATCGGAAACACGATACACAACGTCAAAATATGCGGAGTAATGACCTGTGTGTACGAAAAATTAAAAAACGAAAAGTGAAAAGTGACGTTATCATGACCAATCACAAAATTGTAAAACAAAAAATACAACACCCAGTCTAACACCATGTTGCCACCACCACACACTCCATAACGGAAAACCTGCTCCGGAACCCATTTTTCGAAGGGTTTATAAAAAAAATCGATTATTTTTGTTATATTTTTTGCTAAAATGTTCATTTTTCTTGCGTATATAAAATAAAAATCGTATCTTTGCAGCGAATTTGGGTGCAAAGGTACAAAAAATCTTTCATACCCACAAATAAATTAGAAATAAAAACGAAAAAAAATGGACGACCACCCTGATAATGCAAGCTGTACGTGCCAAGAAATCGCTGGGTCAGCACTTCTTGAAGGACTTGGGCGTCGCCCAACGAATTGCTGACACCATTCAATCCGGACGGGTTCTCGAAATAGGACCCGGTATGGGCGTGCTTACGCAGTTTTTGCTGCGTAATAATGCTATTGACCTGACCGCCATCGAACTCGACCGCGATAGTGTAGCCTACCTCCGGGAATGGTACCCCGAACTCAAACTCATCGAGGGAGACTTTCTCAAACTCGACCTCGACCGACTATTCCCCGAAGGAGACTTTTCCGTTATCGGCAATTATCCCTATAATATTTCTTCGCAAATATTCTTCCGCGTTCTGGACTACCGCGACCGTATCCCCGTCTGTTCGGGTATGATTCAAAAGGAGGTAGCCGAACGTATCGCCTCAAAACCCGGCAAAAAAGCCTACGGCATACTATCCGTTCTGCTACAGGCTTATTATGATATAGAATATCTCTTCACGGTGGACGAATATGTCTTCGCTCCGCCGCCTAAGGTCAAATCGGCTGTTATACGACTCACGCGAAACAAACGAAGGCAACTCGATTGCGACGAAAATCTGTTCCGCACCATCGTAAAAACAGCCTTTAACCAGCGGCGAAAACAAATGCGCAACTCCCTGCGCACTTTCGTTGAAAACAGGAATACGAAAGTCGAAAACGACAGACTAACACACTTCCTGACTCAACGACCGGAACAACTAAGTGTAGATGAATTTGTAGAACTGACTAATTTGTTACAACCATGAGCGAACTCCGTATATTCTATAAAGACCAAGAGAAAATTAAGGTGGCACGTACCATCTCCACACTCAAACAAATCGACAAGAAAGATATCATCTGGATTGACCTCTTGGATGTGAGTGATAAGACCGAGGATACCCTCGAAGGCTTCCTCAAAATCGATATCCAGGAAGACGAAGAAATGGAAGAAATCGAGATGTCGTCGCGTTATATCCAAACCGACGATTCCATCGTGGCGAACAGCAACTTCCTCAAGGAAAACTTCGAAGTAGAACCCGTCAACTTCATTCTCAAAAATAATATTCTCGTTACCATCCGCGACGCAGACTTGGGTAGTTTTAACGAGACTATGAAGAAAATGTTTGTCAATACACGTAGCTTCCCGACCGGCTACCACGTACTCGTAGCGCTCATGGAAACACGTGTGGAGAAGGACGCCGACCTTATCGAGGATACCACAGATTTTATCACCACGCTTAGTACAAAAATCAATTCTAACGACTACGTGGACGAAGAAGTTCTCATCCAAATTAAGGACTTGCAAGAAAAAGTAACCGTCATCCGTCAGAATATCATGGATAAACAGCGTGTGATATCCAATCTCATGAAATGCGACCTTATTCCGGATGAACTACAAGTTCGCCTAACCATGATTATTAAGGATATTAACTCACTATTCGATTATACCCGTTTTGGCTTCGACCGTCTCGATTACCTCCAGGATACCTTCTTGGGTTTGGTTAATATCGAACAGAACCGTATCATCAAGATTTTTACGGTTATCAACATCATTTTCCTGCCGCCGACACTTATCGGTAGTCTCTACGGTATGAACTTTGACTTCATGCCCGAACTCCATTGGCAGTACGGCTACCTCTGGGCATTAGGACTTATGGTGCTCTCCGTCGTTGGTATCTTGCTGATTTTCAAGCTGAAAAAACTGTTATAAACATACTTATCAACATCTGTGTTATGAAAATGTTTACTTCCTTGATAACCCACAACTTATCAACGTAGTAAACATTTTTTTACAAGGCTAAGTTTAATTATATCGTAGTGAAATACAGCTATTTACAAGAGTTATCATAGTTTTCAACAGACTATTATAACCATAGCTATTTTAAAATTCAATAGATATAATGATATAAAGCATTGTGGTACCTTTGCACCCTATTTGATAATCGAAATCATATCGGACTTTTGTCGGACTTTTATCGAGGTTCCCAAATGAAAATGCGCCAAATTTCCAAATAGTTGCAAAAATATTTGCGTATTTGCAAAAAAAGTTGTAAATTTGCACCCTAAATTGGAATAGTGTACATAATTTAAACCCCATAGGCTTATGAAAACACTTTTTAAAATTGCCATTTTTTCTGCCGCGCTACTGATTACGGCATGTAACAAGACCCCTGTATCCAACGAACCGGATAATACTTCTGTACCGGAAATAGATCCGCGCGAAGACTTCGTTGGCGACTACAATCTGTCTATCAATGGTGATGTCAATGCGGTAGTAAGTATTCCTATGCTCACAATCAACCGAGAGGGAACTTATCCTGTTAGCTATTCCGACGCCCAAATGCGTATTGAGAAAATGCCTACCCATCCGGATAGCGTCGTCGTTACGATTACTATTGAGAACGAGACGGAAGAAACACACGGCGAGGTAATTGGTAATAAATTACTCATGCAGCCTATGAAGATGCGCATGAAAATAAGCGATATACTCGATGGTTTAGATCTTGGTCTGAGCGAGACGATGATGGAGACTATCAAGCCATTTATACAAAATGCAGAGTTGGAACTGAAACTCTATCACTCGCCCGCCACGCTGAATGACAGTACGTTGACCTTAACAACGGATGTCGAAGCCGAGATAGCCAATAGTTACTTCTCCTTTAGTTTAGACGGCACCCTCAACGACAAAGCTACGAAATAATAAAAAATCGTCCAATCGTAAATTGTAAATCGTCCAATCGTCAATAGCATTATGTCACAGTTCTTATTCAAAGGAAGCGACGACGCCAAGCTCCGCCGGCTGATGAAACTGGCGGAACGAAAGGCTGTCAAGGGACGCGAAGCGGTCCATCTGCAGATTGAGAGTCAGCAGACTCTACGGATGCTGCAGACCCAGGATATGAACGACGATGTGCGCCGTAAGTTAGAGGTGCATGCTTTCTCTTTCGAAGAACTGTGGGCTCAGCAACTCTTTCTATCGCTACCCAACCGCGAGTCGCTCTATAAACCGCTTGACTACGAACCTATCACACCCGCGTCGCGCAAACGGGTACATCTGGTCGTCTTCGGCATGAACAGTCTTGTAGAGGCGGTTGTACGGCAGGCAGCACTCATAGCGCACTATCCCAACTATGTCCGCGATAATTCGCTAAAGACCATCATAACCGTCGTCAATCCTGGGCTGGATACCGACAATAATCTGCTGACACGCCGTTGGGCAGTATTGTTCGAGAATAGTTTCTATCGTTATACCGACGCAGACGGCGATAAATTGGTTCATGAACCCGAAAATGCCCATTTAGGTGCTCCGTTTACGGATATCGAGTGGCAGTTTATGGCGGGCGATAGCGGTACACCTTTCGTGCGTGACAGCCTCAAGAAATGGGCGCGTGACCCGCATAAACTCCTGACTATCGTCTTCGCCTTTGAAGATGAAGAGAAGAACCTGGACCTTGCCCAAAACCTGCCGGGCGATTATCTTAGCGAAGGCTCTGCCATACCTGTCTATGTGCGTCAGCATACCGACGAACGCCTCAATATCCTTTCCCCGATGCCGCAGTATAAGTGTCTGCGAGCATTCGGCATGCAAGAGACACGCTACGATGCTTCCTTGCCCCTCACACAGATGGCGCGCAGCATCAATTATATCTATGACTCTTGCTACCACGACATCTCCGACCGCGACGGACGGCTCTCACACATAGAGCGTATCCCGCACGACGAGGCACAGAAACTGCTGGACGGCACGCGTGCCATCAATCGTTTCTCATCGGAAGTCAACGCTATGACGATAGCCGGCAAGATGCGCTCCTTGGGCTATACTACCATCGAAGAATGGCGCCGGCTGCACAGCCTCAGCCCCGAAGAGGTTGATACCCTCTCGGCGGTAGAACACAACCGCTGGTCGATGGAGCGCCTGCTCGATGGTGTTAGGCCTGTTAGCGAGGAGGAACAAAAACTCGTTGAGGAAGACATCAGTCAGAAAGACGTGCTCAAGAAACGCGGCATTCACTATGACCTCCGTTCCTACGAGGCCCTTACGGATGATGCTACCGGACGTAATGTGGTCATCTACGACAATGCCCTAACGGTCAATATACCCCTCATAGCACGTACTTATCTGGAGGAAGACAAAGGCCCCGAGTGGAAGACCGTATTGGCGCATTACAAGGAACCGCCCTTGCAGATGCTCAAACCCTGGCATATGGCGCTGGCGGGTTTGTTCCTCATATTATTATTTGGTGTAGGCGGATGGTTCCTTTACCGCTACGAGAAAGCCGATGTACTCTGCAAGCAGGCATCCGAATCCTCTATCTATCTGCTGCGTGTGGATTCTGTTCGCCTCCAGCAGGTGGATATCGTCAACCGCGGAACCCTGCAGCAACAGGTAGTAAAGGATATCAAGGTCATCAAACCCGGCGCAGACTTCTTTGGTACCGCTTTCCTGGCTGCCAACGGTACATACTATACCGCCCGCCATTGTATTCAATACTGGCTATACGATGGGGCCATGGTGGTTTCCGACCCTTCTACATGGACGCCCGAGATTCGTCTTGCCATGCAGGCTGAGGCCTATAACAGGCAGTCGCGTGACGGCAGCTACCAGCGCTTGGTCTGCAACTTAGTCCTCACCAACAAGACCGACACGTTCTACCTGCGCGAGAACTTCACCTATACCGATTCGCTCGATAAGGTCAAGCGTATCTTCCCCAACGATGGTAAGTCGTATATATGGCGCTACGTCGAACCGTCCTTTGAGCATGAGAATAACATGCGGCTGACGGATGTTGCCAAACTGCATGTGGGTCGCCCGGGTGGACTCAAGATGCTCAATTCCCTGCCACCTGTTGACACTAAAGTTTATATCTTGGGTTACCCTAAGAACGAAGGACGACATGTATATCAGGTACGGACAGGTGTCATCGGGCAGGTAGATCCCGAGATGGGCTTCCAAATCGTAGGCGCAAGTGTTGCTAAGGGCTTTAGTGGAGGACCTGTATTGATGAAGACCCGTACCGGCTATACCGTCATAGGCGTCATCTCGCATTGGGACAAGAGTGACGAAGTCAAAAGCGTCTGGGCAGTACCACTTAATTGATAGTTGATAGTTGATAATTGATAATGAACACGCATATGAAACGTTTAATGATTTGTTTGGCCGTCGGCCTTTTCACTATCTCGCCGCTTGCGGCACAAGAGGCTGCTGAGCGTACCGCCGAGGATTATATCCGCCTCTTCCGTCAGTTTAAGGAAGGACAGCAGTCCGGCGTCGTGGACCAGCTAAAAGATGATGAGCGTTGGACCCTGATGGACGAACTCGCACCATCGCCCGCCGAGGATACCGAAGATAAGACCATCGGCATCAACGATGCCGCCTATAACGCCTATGCTGACCGTTACGGTATCAGCTATTCCAACGGCCGTTTCCTGGACGGGCGCGATGAGACCTACGATATCTGCTTTATCGAGAAAACCATTCGCTCCATGCAGATGGCTACCTACGCGCTCGACGGCAGACAGGGACAGCAACTCTTTATCGTCGTACCCATGGAGGGCGAAGCCGATATGTTGGAGGTCAGCCTCTATACGGACGACGAGCGTTTTGCAGCCCGTTTTGACGGAAGCATGTATCGCATCCACGTACGCCGCAACCTCTCTACGCAGGAACAACTCCGTCTCTGCATCCAGAATAACGGAGCCGGTACCGTATCCTACGTTATCGTGAATGAGCACTTATAATAGGCTTACATATAGACTCCTTTTGGTAGCGGTCGGGATATTCCTGACCGTTTCCCTTTTGGCGCAAGCCGATGCCTCGCCACGTGACTTCCGTAGGCATATGACTTCGCTCAAACAGCAGACCGAACGCCAGAATCTGCTCTCTAACTACCCACGTGTCGAGGCTCTTCTTGCTGAGGCTGACAGCCTCATGACTGCGCGTCGCGCCTTGGGCCTTGCTGTCGAAGGTAAGACAGAGGCTGACTTCCTCAAACTACGTGGCGACTATTACTACTGGCTTGCACTCGGCGCCGGCGAAACAGATGCTGCCCATAAGGCGGACAGTTGTTATACAGCCTGCCTCATCACCTACCGCACACGCTTCCTGCCTATGCCCGATACCGTGGTGCTACTCAACCAGTTAGGGCAGCTCTATTATACCCGGCAGGACTATGCGAAAGCCCTCGCTTACTTGCAATCGGCGGCTGAGTCGCGCACCCCTTATACCTCGCCGCGCGAGCGACAGAATGCCCGTATGGGTGTGGCTATGTGCCAGGCGCGCTTGGGCGACTACCCTGCCGCACTTGCTACCCTTGACAGCTGCCGGGATGATAAGAACATCCGACGCATGCGTGCCAAAACACTCTGCCTGAGTGTAGAGACGGGGTATAATGCCCGCAAGGCCGTTTTGCCGCAAGCAGGACAACTCTATCGCGACTATGTCGAGGCTATCCGAACCGAGGCAGACTCCGTCTTCCGAACGCTTCTGCCCGACGAACGGGAACGCTGGTGGGTAGCCATACGGCCGTTTATTACTGACTGCTGGCGACTGGAGGATGAAGAGGCGGCATTACTCTACGACGTGGCACTCCTGAGCAAGGGTATCCTGCTGCAACTATGCCGCGACATGCAGGCCGACAACCCAGAGGCACGGACACGTGCACTCCATCTGACCTGGCAGGATATCCAGCAAGCGCTGGCGCCACGGGATATAGCCGTCGAATGGCTCGAATACGAACGCGGAGGTGTACACAGATTGGGTGCCGTAGCGGTCAAGAAGACCGGCAAACCCTTCTTTATACCCCTATGCGAGACAGACACCTTGCTTCAGTTGCGGCTGCGTAACGGCAGAACCGTTGAGCAGGCTATCGCCTCGTCCTACGCACGCGACAAGGAGATGCTCTACAACGACCTCAACATCCGCAACCTCTTTCGCTCCTTCTTTGCCGCAGGCAAGGGTACCAATAACATATGGTTTGCACCCGATGGCATACTCCACTTGCTTGGTATCGAATACCTTAGCGATAATGAGTCCCTACGGCTGCATCGCCTCACTTCTACCCGCCAGTTGACCGAACAGGCGCTACCTCTTAACGCACGTGCACTCATCGTGGGCGGCATCGACTACGATGCTACACTACCGACCGGAGACCTCTCTACGGCAGGTGATAGCATGGCACTCCATTTCCTGGCGCAGAAAACCCAACATATCACTCCCCTCGCCCATACCCTTACGGAGGCGGAAACGGTCTATAAGCTCCGGGCGAATCAGTCAGACCGTATCTTGTGTCGTAGCGAGGCACAGGAACAAGCCTTCCGCTCCCTTAGCTCTGAGGTAGGACTTATCCATCTCTCTACGCACGGATTCTTCTATGGCGAGCTCCAAAGCGGCAACTCCGATTTCCCATTACCCCAACAGACCGACGCGGCTCTCTCGCAGTCCGGATTACTCTTTGCTGGTATCAACCACTCGTTACAGCACCCCGAGGCGGCATGTGCTACCAATGACGGCTTACTCTCCTCGCGCGAACTATCCACCCTCCATCTGGACTCTGTAGCCCTCTTCGTTGTCTGTGCATGCCAGGGTGGCATGGGACGCGTCACCCACGATGGTGTCTTTGGCGTCCAACGCGGACTGAAGAGTGCAGGCGTCAAGGCGATGGTCGTCAGCCTCTGGAAGGTCGATGACGAGGCCTCCGCGCGTTTCATGTCCGCACTCCACCAACGCCTCAAGGACGGAGCAGAGACACTCGGCGAGGCTTTTAGATTGGCAAGGCATGACTTGCGCTATTACTCTCCCGAAGGCGCTACCGAAGAGGACTTCGACCCCGAGGATGACGAACTATTCCCCTATGCTGCACCCTATTTTGCAAACGCTTTTATACTAATCGAACGCTAAAGACTATTTTTTAATAACGCACAAGGCGCAGAAGATAAGTAAATGTCCTGTTTTAGTAATAAACATCGTACGATCCGACTTGCAACATTTGATGACATCCCTGCTATCATGCTGGTGATAGATGCGGCACGCGAGCTGATGCACGCTTCCGGGAATATGAACCAGTGGATTAACGGCTACCCATCAGAGGAGGTTATCCATGCGGACATCAATCGTGATGGTGGCTTTGTGGTCACAGATGATGAGCGGATAGTGGCATATTTTGCCTTTCTGCCGGCTCCGGAACCGACATACACAAAGATCTATGAGGGTGCATGGCTGAACGAGGAACCGTATTATGTCATCCATCGTTTGGCGAGTTGGCCGAACGTGCATGGAATATGGGATAGCGTGCTCGCATGGGCTTTTGAGCGGACAACCACGCTTCGTGTAGATACCCATCGTGACAATCATATCATGCAGCACAATATCCTCAAGCATGGTTTTATGTATTGCGGAATCATTTATTTGCTTTCCGGCGACGAACGCCTGGCATACCAAAAGACCATCAGTGGTGTTCCCATCATACAAAAGCGGCGTAAAAACGCCAAATTGTGTGGTGGGATTTTGTTTATGTTCATAAAACGTTCCCACATGATCTTTGACATATTGGATTTACCGTAAAAGAAAAATTATCAGTTTCAGCCAAAGTTGCATATAAATGATCACTTTTGGCTCAAACTCGCATATCAGTTTCAGCCAAAGTTGCATAAAAATCACCTCTTTTGGCTCAAACTCGCATATTTTTCTTGCATATATCAAAAAAAAGTTGTACCTTTGCAGCGAATTTTAAATACGCATTTATGGGTGCAATTATCGGAAGAGCAGAAGAGCAACGGCAGTTGAGTCTTTTGGCAAACAGTTCGAAGGCTGAATTTATCGCCGTCTATGGAAGACGACGAGTTGGAAAAACGTATCTGATTACTGAACATTTTCGGGATCAGTTGGCGTTTTATGCGTCAGGTGTGTTGAACGCCAAGACCCTTCAACAAAAAGAGGCTTTTTGTACGGCATTAGATAAAATAGGTGCTTTAGGGAATGAGCATGAGAGTTGGATGAAACTGTTCGGATGTTTGCAAAATGCTTTGCAAGCTCGTGTGGATGCCGGGCAACAGACGATCATCTTCTTGGATGAGATTCCTTGTTTCGACACCCAACGTGCGGAGTTCATACCGGCTCTGGACCATTTTTGGAACACTTGGGCTTCTCACTATGCGAATGTTAAACTCATCGTGTGCGGAAGTGCTACTTCATGGATCGTTAAGAATATTGTGGATAGCCACGGAGGATTACACGACCGATTGACATTTGAGATTCATCTGCATCCATTTACCTTGGCGGAGACTGAAAAATACCTGCAAACTAACGGTGTCAAATGGACGCGTATGATGATTGCGCAAGCGTATATGGCCTTTGGTGGTATACCTTATTATCTGAGTTTGGTGCTTCCGGGGGAGAGTCTGGCGCAGTCTTTAGATCGTCTCTACAGCAAGCCGACCGGCATACTTCGCAGGGAATATGAGCGGTTGTTTGCCTCGCTGTTTAAGATTCCGGAACCGTACATGAATATCATTTCCATTCTGTCGAAGAATAACAAAGGATTGACGCGAGATGAGATAGCCGGCAAAATGCATATGCAAAGCGGAGGCACATTGACGAAATGGCTTAAAGATCTGAAAAACTGCGATTTCATTCGTTCGTATCGCGTATATAGCCGAAAGATCAAGCAAAACTCGGAGTTATATGCGCTGACGGATATGTTCACTATTTTCCATCTGCATTTTCATTCGGTTATTGGCGAGGAAGAGAAGTTCTTTACCAAAAACCTGAAAACCTCAAATCTATTAACTTGGGAAGGCTTGGCTTTTGAGCGGCTTGTCATGCAGCATATTCCTCAAATCAAGCAAAGTCTTGGTATTCATGGGATTGAAGTCGATTATTATCAATGGAGAAGTGCCTCTTCTTCACCAGCGGCGCAGATTGATTTGATTTTAGACAGGGCAGATGGCATTGTGAATATATGCGAGATCAAATTCTCCCAAACACCTTATTTAATAAAAAAGGCGGAGTACGAGAAACTGCAAAATCGTCTCTTTGCGTTTCAATCTGAGACGCAGATGAACAAGGGGCTTCAACTGACATTCATTACATCGTACGGCTTGCAACCAAATGAATATGCCAACGAAATCGCTCTGCAAGTAACATTGGACGATTTGTTCAAAGAGTAGCTAATTACAACATCACTTTTTGTATCTGCTCTTTGGTCAAAGCCAGAACACGGAGCAAGTACACTATCACGGAAGTTTGATAAAAATCAATATAGGAAGCCAAGTATCCAAAGTGGTAGTTTATTCCCAATAGGAAATTCAATGTCATCTGCTAATATATAGGCATTGGGGATATTGGCAATTGGCTTAGTAGTTTTGCCTTGTCCTCCCACCTCGATTGTGAACTTGCCGTCCACAACAAAATCTCCTTTCTGCTTGCCGTATTTCGTGTGACACAAAATTACCTAATTTATGTTTCTTATAGGGAACATAATATATCGGATTATGTGTCATATATAACACAAAAACCGCTGCAAAAGTACAAATTTTCTTACTTAACAATCTCTCGAATTACACGATTTTTTGACAGACACCTCTCTCGTTCTTTAGTACATACGTCATCCCCCCTATATAGGGGGGACTGACAGTACTAAACGAACAGGTGTCTCGTCAAACTCTCAACTAAAAAACACTCAACACTCGTACGGCTTTAGCCGATCGTTCGAGGCTTAGCCGAGATAAGTTCCAAACTCGTGACATGGGGAGCCATCAGGAATCTGATGAGCAACGTGCAACTGGGCAGAGTGTTACAACGTGCAGGCTTTCAACCGAAAAGAGTTCATCACGGTACTCAACGCGGTTGGTTAGT
>OCTX012260078.1_pt1 | contig 40645 bp, 23 predicted proteins | sample 1539691 | NCBI WGS metagenome assembly OCTX01 (sample SAMN02144231, study PRJEB22623) | gut metagenome | biome: sheep rumen | host: Ovis aries | place: New Zealand
CTGCAACTGGGTGCGTACCTTGCGGACTTCCTCAAGGTCGGCCTTTTCGCGCTTCCATTGCGCTGTCATCGCGTCGGACTTCTCCTTGAGTCCCTTGAGTTCCGACTGCAGTTCCTCGAGCCTCTTCTTGGAGTTCTCGTCCTTTTCCTTTTTGAGCGCGATCTCCTCGATCTCGAGGCGGCGCACATGTCGCGCGATCTCGTCGAGCTCCTGCGGGCAGGAGTCCATCTCGGTGCGGATTCTCGCGCACGCCTCGTCGAGAAGGTCGATCGCCTTGTCGGGGAGGAAGCGGTCCTGGATGTAGCGCGAAGAGAGGACTACCGCGCTCACGAGCGCCTCGTCTCGGATGTGCACGTTGTGGTATTTCTCGAAGCGCTCCTTTATGCCGCGCAGTATCGAAATCGCGTCCTCCTCGCTCGGCGCGTCGACCTGCACGGGCTGAAACCGGCGCTCGAGCGCCTTGTCGGACTCCATGTACTTGCGGTACTCGTCGAGCGTAGTTGCGCCGACGCAATGAAGTTCGCCGCGGGCGAGAAGGGGCTTGAGCATATTTCCGGCGTCCGAGGAGCCCTCGGTCTTGCCTGCGCCGACGATGGTGTGGATTTCGTCGATGAAGAGGATGATCTTTCCTTCAGATTCCTTTATCTTCTTTAATACGGCCTTTAATCGTTCCTCGAACTGGCCGCGGTACATTGCGCCGGCCATAAGGGCCGTCATGTCGAGTGAAAAGACGGTGCGGTCCTTTAGCCCTTCCGGCACGTCGCCTCTCACGATGCGCTGCGCAAGTCCTTCGACGATGGCAGTCTTGCCGACGCCCGGTTCGCCGATGAGGACTGGGTTGTTCTTTGTCTTTCTCGAAAGTATGCGGATTACGTCGCGAATCTCCGTGTCGCGCCCGATGACGGGGTCGAGCTTCCCGGTCCGCGCAAGCGCGGTCAGGTCGGAGCCGTACTTCTCCAGGCACTTTTCGTTGTCTTCTGCTGGTTCAAAATTTGCGTTCATAGTTCTGTCTCCTTTTTCCTCTTTATATATAGAGCAATCGGAGTGCCATATGGGAAAATGGCGTTTATGGGGCGAAAATGGAGACACATTGTCTCTTATGTGTCAATATGTCGCGGTTTTAAGGTTTAACGCAGAGACGCAGAGGCGCAGAGAAAAGGAAGGTGTATGTTTGCAGAGCGAAGGTCCGAGCAGATTCTTTGGGGACAGGCCCCGCGAAAGCATTGCAAATAGGGTGTTTGGCTGTTAGCAAAAGTTTTTTTCAAAAAAGTTTGTCATCGGCTGTCACTAGGCGCATATATTCACTTGGTTAAACTTGTTGCTCGAACCGAAGCGTCTTCTTCAGCGCTTCGGTTTCGTGTTTCTAGGAGATGTCGCCTTTGCGGTTTTAGCCACAAAGAACAGGAGAGTCAGGAGAGAAGCAGGGGGAGGAGAAGCAGAAGGGGTGTGGGGTCGGCCTTCGGCTGCAAAAAATTTTTTTGAAAAAAGTTTGTCATCGGCTGTCATCGGGCGCATACATTCACTTGGTTAAACTTGTTGCTCGAACCGAAGCGTCATCTTCAGCGCTTCGGTTTCGTGTTTCTATGGGATGCTTCCTTTTGCGGCTTTAGCCACAAAGGACTGGAGAATTAGGAGAGGGTTCGGTCATATTCGTGCTTGTCGGTCTTTAGCCACAAAGGACAGGAGAATTAGGAGAGGGTTCGGTCATATTCGTGCTTGTCGGTCTTTAGCCACAAAGATCAGGAGAGGCAGGAGAGATGGAAGGACATGTTCGAAGGAGCGTTTTTGTCGCCGCCGCGAAAAAAAATTTTAAAAATTTTTTGTCATCGTTGTCACGGCCGTGCATATAGCTAGTTAGCAGACTCAATAAAATCAAGGGTTTTGTGCACTTCGCGGGGGTAATTATACCTGCGAAAATTTTTTTGTATACCCCCTTGCGCACAGACCACAAGATGTGCTATAATGTTCGCGTCTTGAGCAAGGAAGAGAATTCGGACGGGTGTCCGGGCCTTGGTTAACAGACTTGGGCACAACGAAAGTTGACTCAACCGAGCGAGGGACAACAAGTTAACCACCTGAAGTGGACTTGGACAACGGCGATCGGGTGATCGCAAGAGTTCTGGAAAGCGGAAGGTACGGAGAAGGGTCAAACAAGCCCGACTCCAAAAAAGGAAAAAAACAAAATGAAGAAACTCATGATTGCCGCTCTTGCGACCGTTGCTGTCGCTGGTGCGTATGCTGCATGCGACTACCAGGCTCCCGATACCGCTTGGGTCTACAAGTGGACGTTCTCGGGCAAGACCACGGTTGGTACGCCTGTCACGGCTACTGTCGTCAAGAACGCTTGCGGATACAATGGTTCTACTGGCGCTGCTGGTGCCTGCGGTCTCGCGGTTCGCGTTCCTGCTTCTCTCAAGATTGAGGGTTACACCTGGGTTTGCAAGCCTGGCTGCGGCAGCGATGCCTTCGAGCAGTTTGTCGAGATCAACGAGATCTTCTGGCAGACCAAGCCCTTCAAGGCTTCCATGTCCGGCGGCGTGAGCACCTGCGTCTCCAACATCATCGGCAAGAAGCAGAAGCAGTTCGAGGCCGCTGGTCTCGCTGAGTTCTCGGCTTATGCTGACAACGCTCTCACTGGCAACGACCAGGGCACTTACCTCCTGACCTACGCTGGTCTCGGCAAGTATGACACGAAGAACGACCGTGTGACCTCCGTCTCCGGTAACTTCGCTGGCTTCCTCGATCAGCCCTACTACATCGGCAAGATCGGCACGACCTACTGCCCGCCGGCTGGCTTCTGGGATTGCGTTACGGGTGCTCTCACCTGCGGTCCTTCGGTTGCCTACGGCAAGTGGAGCGCCAAGTACATGAGCTCTGCTTCGAAGAAGTACCTCAACACTGGCAAGCTTCCTTCCGTTCCGAGCTGGGTTCGTCAGCTGAACGCGCTCTAATTCAATTAGCCGCAAGGTAAATTGAAATAAAGCAAAAAGGGGGTTGCGGAGGAATCTGCAATCCCCTTTTTCCTAACTAAGGATAGAAAAGCAGTTTGTTTTTTGGAATTAAGGTATTTGGAGAGCAATCGAAATGTCTTGGCTTAGGTTAGCAAAAGCTGCGAAGATAGTTCTTCCGGTGCTTTTTCTAGCATTGGCGGGATGTGATGCGACTTCTGATGGATCGGATGAGTCGGCGGGTTCGGAGATTGCCAAATCCACTGAAGTTGCGCCCAGAAAGGCGGCATTGCCCAAGACTTTTTTCGACACTCTTTCCGTAACTAGCGTTGTTGTGCGCGTTGATGGCGAGGAAATCACGAAGGCGGATGTGCTTGCCTGGTGGAACGCGAGAGTTAAAATGTTTTCCGCTGGTCGCGGGCTGTCGTTGGACAGCAAGGAAGCAAAGCGATTCAGGGGTGCGGTTCGCGACAGGTCCTTTGCTGAACTGGTGCGGAACGCGATGATTAGGTCGTATGCGCTGAAGCATGGCATCAAGCCGAGGCCAGATCGGATAAAGGCCGCGGAGAAGCGCATCATGGCAGAGCTTCGCAAGCCGAAGTCTTCTTTTCAGTCGTTTTCAAAGTCGATGGGTCCCGACGAGGGGACGATGTTCGTGAATATGATTCATGCAGATGCGCTTTCCGAAGCCGTCGTAGAGACATTGACGACTAATGACATATACCATGTCACCGAAGAGGAATTTACAAACCGGGTGGAGTTCATAAGGGTTACTAACGAGCGCACGGACGCCACGAACAAGATTATCAGGGCCAGGGCGGCCAAGGCGCGCCAGGAGATTCTGGATGGGGCGTATTTTTCTGACGTTGCGAATAAGTACGCAGACTTCAATCCCGAGCAGGGGGAGAAATGGCGTCAGGTCCAGCTTGACGAGTTCGATGGAGATCATCCTCTCTGCGTATGGCTTGCACGGTCTGAAGTTGGCGCGATATCCGAGCCGATGGACCTGGAGGACGGTATTTCGATCATAGGGCTTAAGATGAAATATCCCGGCGAGGTCGCTCCCGACGGGAACATGACTCCGGAGACATACGAGTTGGTGAGGTGCGCGTTTCATGCCTTTGACCGGATTGAGGACTATGGCGGGGACAGAGAGTCGATAGTGAGCGAAATGCTGGAGGAGCGTCGCAACGAAACGATGCTGGTTTTGCGCGGGATATTGGAAAAAGAGTGCAAGATCGAGTTTCCGAGTGGAAATGATCTCTTCAAGCCGCTTAAAAAGAAGAAGGCGAAGGCTGGCAAGCCAGAGAAGAAGGCCAAAGGCAAAACCAAGAAAGACAAGATGAATGGTGCGCCTATGCCAGTTGACAAGGAAGTTTCTGCGGGAAGTGTGTAACCTTTTGTAAAGAAAAGTGTATACACTGCATACGGAATAACAAAAAGGAGCATAAAAGTGAAACTGACAAGTAAAATCATGTTGGCAGTGGTCATGGTCTTTTCGGTTGCCATGTGCAATGCGGCAAGTCCTACGACGACGTTGCTCAAGACCCGTGCGTCTTACACCGCCGCCGTAACAACAGGCAAATGGCAGTCGAATTTTTACAAGGCGAAGAAATACGCCACGGACAACGGCTTGCCTTTCATCGCAGTCTGGTCAAACGGCGACGCCTGCGGCCACTGCATTATGTTCGAGAACGGCTGCAATACGAGCTACTTCAAGGACTGGATGGCGTCGAGCGGCATGGTGTTCTATTTCACATATTACGGCGACAAGGGCGATGGCACTACGACGAAGAGCGGCAAGAAGGCCGACGACGGGTCAGAGGGAAGCAATATTTTCCACTGGATTCGCGACAACAAGAATACGGGCTATCCATTTGTCAGGATATACTGGCCGAAAGGCAAGGTCGACATCGCCACAATCGGAGATACAGTTGACGGCAACAAGGACAATACGGCCGGGGCTAAGAAGTCTGTCGCGTACTTCAAGAGCAAACTTAAGAACTTCAAGCCAGTCACGCCAGTAGTCGTTCCCAAGTACACAGGCGGCATCTTCGCCGTCGGCGATAAGGATGGCGACCGCCTCGAGGCGGAAATCGGCACCACGGTGAGCGTTGACGTTTCTCTCATGCGCTCGAACTCCGTTGCCAGCACTATTTCGACGAATACGCTCGTCGTGACATATCCTGGAAATGTCGCCAATCCCGAGACCAATAGGATCGACTGGGCTGCGGGTGACGCGGAGTTGGCCAATAGCGTTGCCATTCCTGCCGGCATGACGACTCCTGGCGGGCAGATAGAGCTCTTGCTGCTCGACGCCGTCGGGAAGTCCGTGGCGACGAGCCACATAACGATGGTCGCGGCACCCGAGAATTCCCCGTTGAATCCGCTTTGGATCGGCGAAAAGATGGAGGACGAGCTGGCCTGGGGCGAATGGACGATGGATCTCGACGTCGCAACGAACAAGGTGAACGCGTACAACGCCGGCACGAGCGAGACGACGTCGGGCAAGGGCAAAGGGCTCCTCGGTTCACCGGCGTCGCCGAAGGACAGGGCCTACACGCTTGTGCTTCTCGCAGGTTCGCTTTGGTGCCCGGACTGCAAGAAGACTGACGAGTTCCTGGTCATGCAGCAGAAGTTCAAGGACTGGGCGCAGGAGAACAAGGTCGCGTGCGTTGCGCTTGACCTGCCTTCCGCAGATGATCCGGCTTCTACGGCTCCCTGTCTCCTGACAGACGATCCCGGCTTGAGTTATTACCGCATGGCGACTGTCAGTGGCGCGTCATATCTTTCGCGCAAGATGATTGGCAAGGACGAGGCGGCTGATGCGCTTGCGCGCAATTGGGAGATTGCCCAGAAGCTGCGCCTGTCGAACGCATCGAAAAAGTACCGTCCGCCGGTTCCGTCGTTCTTCGTCTTTCGTAACGATGGCACCGTGGCCGGTCGCATCGAGTACTTCGGTAAAGAGTCTCCGACTAGCACGGCCAACATTGATGCGTACATCGAGCGTTTGGACGAACTTCTTCGCCAGGTCGACGACCCGGAGGAGGAGGCGAACGACAACGCGACCTGGACCAGGGAGTCTGTCGGCCCGCGCACGAACGTCGTGGACAAGACGGTGTCTTTTGCCGACGAAGCGGATGTCTACTGGCTTGACCAGGAAGCCGTCAACAAGCGCATGGCTTTCTCGCTCGAGGGAACTGAGGATGTTAGCCTGCAGCTCAAGGTCATTAGTGGCGGTGAAGTCGTTGCACAGGCAACGGGCAAGGTCTCCGACGGCGTCAGTGTCGGCGCGAAGATCAAGTCTTCAAACTACTATGTCTCCGTTGGCTACGAGAAGGACGCGAATGGCAAGGCCCAGGATCCTCGATTCGCCGTGACCAACACCGCCTCCACGCTCTGTACCTACACCCTCAAGACCGACTTTGCGGTCGAGCCGACGGAATTGGCGGATGACAACCGCTTCGCCGTCGAGGCCGGGAAAGGCGTCATGGTGAACCTCGTCTCGAACCAGCTGTACCGCATAACGCTTCTTGACGAGTCGAATGCAGGCAATCTTGAAGCGCTCGTTCCGACGAACGGGCAGGGAATTGCTGACGGTCTCTACCTTTCCAAGGTGGACGGCGACGTAAGTCTGGCGTTCACGTCTGGCGAGGCGGAAATCCAGAAGTGGAATCCCGGCAAGGTGGGCTTTGCGGTCACGGGCGCCACCGTGATGGAGTCCTCGGTTCTCTACATCTTGCGTGTTGTCCGCGACGGCGGGGCCTCAGGACGAGCTGCAGCCGTCCTTTCGTTGAACGCCGATAAGTCGTCGGAGTACTGGAATAGCCTCGTCTCCCTGCCAGGGGACTTCGGCGATGAAATTGCGTGGGAGGAGGGAGAGTCGGGCGCGAAGACACTGCGGGTGCTCGTTCTTGAAAACACTTTTGCAGACGGCGACCAGTCGATCTACTTCGACGCGGCCGCGACGGGCGTGGCCTCCATTGGCATCGGCCAGTTCCGCCTCTTGTTGCGCGACGACGACAAGAAGGTGCCAGGGAAGATCGCGATTACGGATACTATGCCGACGATGGCGAAGGATATGACGACTTTTGCCCGTGCAGGTACCAACGTGTGGATCGCACTAAGCCGCGTTGACGGAACCTCCGGCGAACAGGAGGTGTCGCTCGTGGCCTCGGACGACAAACTCAACCTCGACCCCAAGGAGTTCTCTTGGCCCAACCGCATTGCGGACGCGCAGGCGGCGACGCTGGAGCTGCCTTCGGTTCCAGGCAAGGTCAAGGTGACCATGACGCCAAAGAAGGGCTCGTCCGTGGACGGCAAGCGCCGCATACTCACGGTGAACGTGCTCGACTCCGACGTGCCTGGCTTTAAGACTCCCTTGACCGCATTTTTGGGGAACGTGTACATCCCAATTGACGACACGGAGATATTCCTGGACGATTACGCGACCGGCTCCACCAAGGTCAAGAAGTACTCTGGCTCTCTGCCGCCCGGCGTGAAATGGGTGTTCGATAGCGATGCTAAGAAGATTGTCATTTCCGGCACGCCTACGAAGGCGGGCACCTATAATGCGGTATTCCGCGCCAGCACGGGCAGCAAGGATGGCCTCACGACGGCGGTCGCCATACACGTGTTCGATCCTGTGAAGACCGGCGGCGGGGAGGACGGCATGTCGCCCCTCAACGGATCTGTCGCCGTTACGCGCACGTTTGCGGACGTGCCCGTGTTTGACGTGACTACGAACAGGCTTGCGGGCGTGTTTACGCTTACGCTTCCGCGCTCCGGCCGCGCCAGCGCGAAGTACCGTGGCGTGGACTCCGGTTCTATCAGTCTGTCCTGCCCGTCCTGGAGCGCAATCGACGACTACGACGGCACGCTGACTGCCGTGCTGACGGGCAAGACCGCCGCCGGCACTCCTTGCTCGATGACCGTACGTGCGTTTGCGGACGGCACAGTGGATGTCGATTTCAAGGACCCGGCGGCTCCGGACAATGACTTCAGCATATTGCTTCCGGGCGTGATATGGTCGAAGAAGTCTCCGGCGACCGACTTCAAGGGCTACTATACGGTGAGCCTGCCCGTCAAGAGCGCTGTCTCCGGCGAGGTGCGGGCTTTCGGCGCGGGCTATGCGACGCTCAAGATGAAGACGGCGACGGCGATCAATGCCGGCAAGTTCACATATGCGGGCATCCTGCCGGACGGAAGGGCGTTCTCTGGCTCGGCGGTTGCGACGCCGGACGATCCGAGGACGACGGCGGGCGGCAAGGACTACTGGGCAAGGGCCATTGTCCCAGTGGTGAGCACCGGCTCGCTTAATGAGTTCTCCGGCGCGTTCCAGCTCACTCCGGGCGCGTATGACTCGTCAGCCACGAACATGGTCGACAGCGGTCTTTGCGCCGGTCGCTGCTATTACAGGACGATACGTCGCTCCGTCGCTCCCGCAGACGAGGCGTATCTCTATTGGAGGCACATCGAAAAGGCGCCTGAGGCGTGCTATGAGGCCTTGCTTGACGCCTACGGCACATACTATGTCGAGACGGAGAATTTCGCCAGCTGCTGCCAGACGGCGTTTCAGAACACCTCCCTCAAGTTCTTCGTGCAGGACGAAGGGGAAGGAGACAGCCAAGCCTGGCCCACCAACGGCGCGCCCGTTGTGTCGGTAACATATACGTCGAAGACAAAGAAGAACGCAATCAAGGCGGGTACCAACAAGCGCGGGTTGACCCTTTCGTTCGCTCCTGCCACGGGCATTGTCTCAGGGACATTCACCTTGGACGGCGAGAAGATGACCTACAAGGGCATCGTGTTGCCTGGATGGGGCAGCGACGAATGCACGGCGTGCGGCTTCTCCGAAGAAAAGGCGGGCGGCGTGGAGACGCAGTTGAGGCCCTTCATAAGCGGTGCGGCGTGGTTCAACGACGATATCGAGTACAATGACAAGACGATCTCTGTCAGGACCGGGTGTCCGTTTTCGATCGGCACGCAGACCGGCAAGTAAATTTGATGAAAGGAACTAGGGAAATGAAAGCAGGAATCATTGCATGCGTAATGGCGGCCGCAGTGCTGTCGGCATTTGGTGAAACCGCCCAAAAGGGCAGCTGCATAGGCAAGGCGATCGCCCTTAAGTCGAGCCAGACGGCGACACTCGTCAACGAGTACGACCCTGAAGAGAAGGAGTTCTACGACAGTGGCGTGGCCTACTACACCATGACGCTCAAGCGAGGCGTCGCCTACACAGTGTGGATCACCGGCGGTAATGCGGTGAACATCGACCTTGACGTCGATACGCATGAAACATATTACGATGACCGCGACGACGAGCCGCTTGCCGGCTTCAGCGTGGATGAGATAAACGGCGGCGCCACGAAGGTGGCGTACCTCTACGCCGACGACTGGGACCTTGAAGAGGACGGCGACCCGCCCAGCGGCAAGTACCAGGTCGTGCTTACCGGCGACATCGGGGCTTCCACCACCCTCGGCTTCACGACGGGCATCCGCACGTTCACCATGGTCGGTACGGAAGAGAGCCCGAAGTCCATCACGATGTCCAAGTCGATGAAGACGTTCTCCGGAAAGCTGATTGACGGGTCGTACTACTTCCGCGCCTCACTCAAGGCCGGGTACAAGTACCGCATCCGCACGCAGGGCGGCACGTCGGCGAACCCGCTCTCGCTGTCGGCCGACGGCGTCAGCGCTTCGGCCGATGCGGGCGCTTCCACTGACGAGGGGCGGCTTGTCAACGCCAACAACGACGCGCTTGTTCTCGTGCCGGATACCTCCGGTCTGTACGAGTTCGTTGTCGACGGTACGGGCTCTCAGTCCTTCAAGTTCCAGTACCAGATGGTGCCGACGCGCAGCATCACGGCGCATCCGTCGATTCCGCTGCTCAAGGAAAACGGCTATTCGGCCACGTTTGTTCCCGGGCGTATCGCCAATACGCACAACTACTACGATTCGATCATAGACGAACATCTCTGCAAGATGTACATGAACAAGGGCGAGCGCTGGGTGTTCGAGACGGAGGGCTCCACCAATGCCATAAGGATGGTCGTCTATGACCCGTCCGGCAAGGTGCTTGTGACCAATGAGACGAGCGACGGCGACGATTTCGACACGCGGGCAGTGGTCACCGCCACGGCCGCCGGCGTGTACTATGTAGGCGTGTGCGATCCATTGCTCGACGTCACGGACGAGCCGAACGGCTCGACGATCGTCCTTACCGCCCGCAACACGACCAGCATTATGGATGCGGACGGTTATGACCCGGTCGACGACGTCTACGCCACGGCAAACCTCGTCGTCCCGTATCCTGCAACGACCAATGACACGGCTGTGGCCCTAACGACACTCGAGCAGAACAGGGCCGACGCCGAGGCGCTCGGGGCAATCCACGGTCCACACCGCTTTAACGCGGCCGACCTGTACGACGTCTTCGAGTTCCCGTGTCGCAAGGGATACACCTACAAGCTGCGCGCATCGTTTGTGGACACGAACGATGTCACGAAACTCACGCTTGGGGCAAAGCTCTTCACCATTCAGAAGGGCAAGGAAAGGGACATCACCTACAAAGGTACGATTTCACCGGCCTATAACGAAAAATATGTCTTGGCTGAAGACTTGACGTTCAAGGCCGACACGAACGCGGTGCACTACCTTCGCGTCTGGGTGGCCAACGGTAAGGGCCTTGACTTCCCTGCATACAACATCCACGCCATAGTGGCGAACGGCACGAACACGCTGGGCGTCGTCAAGCCACTCTCGAAGGGCGCCGCTGGCTCCTGGTCGGTCGGCTCTGAGAAGTTCTCGTATCCCTTTGGCGTGGGGCTCGCCCTTGCGCCGAGCGAAGCGTTGACTGTCAAGGCGAACGCGCTTTCCGGCTTTTCCGCGCCGCCGGCGGCGGTAGTCAAGGTGTCGTCGTACACGGGAGTTGACGACGTTGCCGTGGTGACCCACAAATACTCTGACATCTATGACGCCAAGTACCAGACCGGAACTAAGACTACGACGAAGAACGGCAAGAAGACGACTACGAAGCTCTATTCGCCCGAAGGCGGTGACAACACGCCCGCGGGTGCGTTCGCGATCGTGCCAAAGGCAGCGGCGACCATGCTCGTCCGCACACTTTGGAACGGCGACCCTGCCGACCACTTCTCGTTTACCGCGTCGGACAACGTCTACTACAACTTCTCCCTCGCCAACACGCTTGACGACGGCTCAGGCGACGCCGTGATCGTCGTGTCCAACGCCACGGCGGGCGTGGTCGGAGAGTATACGAATGTGACGGAGATTTCGCGCGCGCTTCTGCCGGCCGGCACCACCTACGTCGTCGTGACGCATGGCACGGACGCTAAGGCCGACTCCGCGTACTCGATTACCTACAGCAAGGCGGCGGGCGGCGTCGTTCGCTTCTCGAACGCCAAGGGCACCGCGGCCGTGACGACGTACACCGTCTCGGAGGGTGCCGCCACAGCCACGCTGTACGTCCAGCGCACAGGCAGCGAAGGGGCGATGCGTGTCAAGTACGCGACGCAGGCTGGTACGGCGCTCCCTGGCACAAACTATTACCCGATCGTCACCAACGAGCTCTCCTGGGCTGCCGGCGACAAGTCGGTGAAGGCGGTGAAGGTCAGGCTCCTCCCCGATGCGCAGCCAAAATGGGAGGCGTCGGACAAGTCGTTCACCGTCCGTCTCTATCCCATTGACGAGTACGATCTTGCCTCCGGCGAGTACCTGGCGATTGTCCCGAAGGACACAGCCACGGTGACCATCAAGGAGTCTTCCGCCAAGAAGCCCGGTACGGTGTCGCTGGCCAAGTACGGCGCGACGGCCGTCGCCAATGTCAAGAGTCCATCCGTTACCGGCTCCGCCGGCCAGGACCTCGAGCTTACGTTCAGCCGCACGGGCGGATCTGACGGCCCGGTTGCGATCAAGGTGGCATCGCCAACGGCGGCGGTCGCCAAGAAGAACAAGGACACTGCCGTCGCAGGCACAGACTACGCCCCGTTCGCGGAGACGCTGGAGTGGGCTGACGGCGACGCAGACGACAAGCAGCTGGTCGTCAGTCTGAAGGACAGCACGGGCTATGTGGCGTCCAAGAAGTTCGTCTTCACGATTTCGGCTGTCATGACCGACGGTACCTTGCCGACCCTGTCGGCAAAGACCGCGACGATGACGATTCTCAACGACACTGTCGCGCAGACCGTGGCGGCGTACGCGAAGACGATTCCCGCCTCCGCGGGTCTCGCGCTTGCGTCTACCGGCACTTGGTTCAAAGACTACGATGGCACTCTACGCAGCGCCTCCGCGGGCGGAACTGTCACCTACACGCTTACAGGTCCTGGTTTCTTCGCGTGTGAGCCCCAGATCGTCACGAATTCCGAGACTGATGTCGCGACGCTGACATGCAAAGTCTACAACAAGACGGCCAAGCTCAACGAGACAGTGCCGAATGTCGAAGGCCGCTTTGTGCGCATTCTCCCCGCGGGCACGACGACCGTGACATTCACGCTCAGCGGCGTTAAGGGCGGCGCATACGCCAAGTTCGCGCCGCAGACGGACGGCGAGCCGTATGTCTGGGGGCAGTTCGCGAAAGTGACGGCCGTGGCATTTTCCAAGGAGGGTGTCCCGGCGCTGCCGAACAAGGCTGTGGTGAAGAAGAACGAACTGGGTGGGCGTTGCTTCGCATGGTCGCTTCCTGCCGCCCTTGCTGCCGAGCCCGGTCTCTATTGCCGCGTGCGTCGCGGCAACTCGACGACTGGAATGGTGGCCGTGTGGTGGGATAAAGACCACAAGGAGGCTTCGGTGCCCGATGACTTTGCCTTTATTGATCCTGAGGGCAATACCTACTATTGGGCACTTGACTACGCCTACACCGACGCGGCTTCGCCGTCGTACGGCGACCTAAAGGAGCTCAATTGGACGCCTGGTCCCTCGACATGGACGTTCTCCACGCTGAAGGCCGGCCTGCCCGTCTCCACTGTCAGGGATTCCTGCGTCGACGCGGCCGGCAAAAGCATCGAAGACCTTCTTGCAGACGGCGATCCCGTGGAGTTGATCCAGTTCGTGCAGCCCAATTTTGACCTTGATGGCGATGGAGAGGGCGAGGGCGCGCTTTCGGCTAACATATTCCGACTCGTTGGCGGTTCGCTCCCGAAGGGCCTGTCGCTCAATTCAACCACTGGAGTCATCGAGGGCGCGCCTACGACTCCTGGAATCTACACGGCTCTCCTGCAGAGCGGCAACCGCACGAGCAAGACCGTTACAAAGAAGGTCAACGGCAAGACGAAGAAGGTGACAACCAACACCGACGTCTACGGAACCACGATCCCTGTGACGTTCAACGTCCTCCCGGCGGGCACGCTAATCGGCTCTTTCCGCGGAGTCCTAAGCGAGGCGAACGGCGAGCTCGAGCTCGACGCGCGACGCCTCGGTCTGCTCACCGTGACGACCTCGGTCAACGCGAAGAAGCAGAAGTGCGAGATCACGGCGAAGGCGACGATTGGCGGCATCGCGTACACCTTCACCGGCACACAGGGATTCGAGGAGCTTTTGGACCGCGACGAGACCCTTCCCGGCTGCACGCGCCATGTGCAGGTGGCGCTGAAGAGCGCGGTCAAGAAACTCAACAGCAAGAAGAAGGTGGTTGCTTCCGATACGGCAATGCTTACGCTCACGCTGGGCGATGGCGCGTTGACGAACGCGGTTGCGCTTGCGGAGGCCGCGGGGACGGCGGAACTCACTATCAACGTTCTCAATTCGGCGAGGACGGCTTGGGTTGAAGAAGTGGACTATACGGCGAACCTCTACCGCAACAACGGCGGGACGGAACTTGGCTCGTCCGCGCTTGCGGGCTGCTTCGAGGGCTACTATACGTCTGCGCTTGCGCCGGAGGGGGTTTCTGCGGCTGACGGCATCCCCGTCGGAAACGGCTACCTGACGTTCACCGTGCAGAAGACGGGCGTCGTCAAGGTGGCAGGATGCCTCGCGGACGGAACTTCGGTGTCGTTCTCGTCCATCGGACAGGTCGTGGGCGATTCCCTCGACAATCCGTCTGACTGCACGCTTGTTGTGCCCGTCTATGCGGGATCCGCCTCGTATGCGCTCGGAGGCGAGGTCAAGATCGAGATCACGGACGCCGGCGACTATCCGGTCGTGCTCCCGTCCTCCAAGCTCACGTGGGAGAAGAACGCCTCTTCTCTGACGTCCCGCGACGGTTCTGCCTTCGCCATCAGTGCGGCGCCTACCGGCGGCTGGTACGACAAGGTGGTAAACCTCCAGAACTACTATGTCAACCGCGGCTTCGCCATCTCGACGATTGAAGACGGCGACGAGCTGCCGGCCGAGGCGCTTACGAGCGGGTATTCATTCTCGACGCTCTCCTCGCCGAGCGACCTGGAAGTGACCTTCGCCGGGAACGCCATGTCCGTCGCGGCGCGTTCGCTCGTCAAGAACAAGACGACCGGGCTTTCCGACTTCGGCACCAGCGTCAACCCGTGGAACACGACCGTCAAGTTCACGCGGGCCACAGGCATCGTCACGGGCACCTTCAACGCCTGGGAGTGGATTGTCAAGAGCGATCTCGCGAACGAATACGCGACGGCGCAGAAGCAGATAGCGAGCCTTTCGCACAAGGGCGTCCTGCTGTTCTCGCGCGACAACTCCACCGAATCGCCACTGGCGGACACCGTGCTTACGTCCGGTTTCTTCCTGATGCCCGCGACTTCCAGCACGAAGGCTGCCACTAAAAAGGCCGCCTGGAAGGCTTCGCTGCCGTTCAACATCCTCACCGTCGAGGATGACGAGAAGTCCTGGGAAGAGAAGGAGTTTGACGAATAAAAGGAGGGGTCTTGCCGATGTCGGTTCCATTCCGCTCGATCCTGCTGCTGCTCCCGTTGGCGACCATTGCAGCCACCGGGCCGGAGCGGTTGGGCTTTGACCCAACTACGTCGAACGGAATTGCGAGCGCGGCGTCGATATACTTCGCCCCGGAGAACGCGCTTCTCTTCCGGATGCGCAGTCCTGACGGGGCCTACCGCGAGTTCCAGGGCAGTCTAGACCCAAAAGACCCCTCGCTCTGGAGCGTTCGCGGCTGGCACGGCGAGATACGCGGCAATCTTGTTCTCGTGGAGACTGGCCGCAACGTGGAGGGAGGAATAGCCCACTACATCTTCGACCGCGGCAGGTTGGTGATGTTCATGCAGGGCGGTAAGAAGTACGAGTTTCCGTACGCGCTCGAACGTTCCCCGACGGATGGCGGCCCTCCCTATGCCTTCGATGCTCTGGCTAAAGTCCCTGGGAGGCGCTCCGCAAAGGGCGGTGCCACCAAGAAGAAGGGGCTTTCCAACGAAGTCAACCGCGAACTCAGCAAGAAATGGGCGAAGAGCGGGCGTCTTCAGTGGCCGTTCCCCAACCCAAACGACAATGGGTTCCTTTATCTGGCGATTGCACTCCTTTCTACGGGTTTCTTTTTTGCAAGGTCACGGGTGGCAAAGGTCATAGGAGCCGTCGTCTTCGTGGCGGCTTCTGGCGCACTTGTAATGACAGCATCAAGAGGTGCGTTCTTGGCCTTTGCGGCGGGGTTGGCGCCGGCGATTCTCCTGAATTTCAAGACGCTTTCGCGGTCAAAGGCGTTTTGGGCCCTTGCATGCGTCGTTCTTCTTGTAGCCGTCGGCTGGTTCGCAACCCACGAGTCGCGCCTTCTTACGCGTGGCTTTTCCAAGGCGTCGAAGTGGTCCAACGACATACGTCTGGAAATGTGGGCCACAGCCCCGTCAATGGTTGCCGAGGCGCCAGACGGATGGGGCGACATGCATGTCGGCAGGGCCTATATGGATTGGTACGGCGGGCTTTCCGGCGTTTCGCTGTCTGCTTCGCTTGTAAACGACCACCTTACAAGGATCGTCGGCTATTCGCGAATGGGGCGCTTCTGGTACATATTTGTGTGGTTGGCTTCGCTGTCCCTCATGGTCTACACGGCTCTGAGGTCGCGGCGCACGGTCGCGCTTGGGCTTGCGATTGCGCTTCTCGTGTGCGGATGGTTCAACGCCGTCATGATGAATTCCGTAATCCGCTTCACGCCGTGGCTGATCCTTGTCGCCTTTATCGCGGAGCGTCCGTGGAGGCACTGGCGCCTCAAGCCGGCATGCCTTGTCGTTCTCGCCGCCGCGGTACTTTCTGCGGTTGTGCTTTTTGCCATCTACCAGATCGGATCTGGACGCGCCAAGCGCGGCTATCCGATTCGCGTCGTCGACGGGCAGATACGGGTAAAGTCGGCTGAACCGTCGATATGGGTAGTGGACGACGGAGTCGCGCTCGGCGGGGTGTTCTCGTGCCGTGACATCCGCCGCTTCTATGTCTACAATAAAGCCGCTCCTGGCGTTGGGTACGTTCGCGACATCGCGGACCTTCCAGGAAAAGGCGTCCGCAGACTGGTTCTTGCGGGCAGCGCGTGCGACGAGTGGATGCGCCATGTCTCGGAAGGCGGCGCGGATGCGCGGCGGAACCTGCCGGAGGAGGTCATCTTCATCTCCCCGCCGTTCCCGCCTTCGGCCCTCCCCGAGGGACTGTTCGCGTCCTGCAAGGTGCGGCTTGTAGTTGGCGAGTTCGTCGCGCGCTACGAGGCGGAATACGCAGTTAAGAGGGATTGGGTCACGATTGTCCCGGCGATGGAACTTTACATATACGGATGGATGCGCTACGTTGTCGGTGACTGACGGTAATTTTGTGTCACGGAAAGGAGGTAGAGGTTATGAACAGAGCTCTAGTGGTGTTCATGGCGCTTCTTTTTTCTATTGCCTCGTCATACGCGGCAAGCCCGACGGCGACACTCTTGAAGACTCGTGCGTCTTACACCGCCGCAGTCACGACCGGCAAGTGGCAGTCGAACTTCCACAAAGCTAAGAAATACGCGACGGACAGAGGACTGCCGTTCATCGCGGTGTGGTCAAACGGCGACGCCTGCGGGCACTGCGTCATGTTCGAGAACGGCTGCAATACGAGCTATTTCAAGAAGTGGATGGCGTCGAGCGGCATGGTGTTCTATTTTACATATTACGGCGACAAGGGCAACGGCTCGACGAAGAGCAGCGGCAGCAAGGCTGACAACGGCAGGGAGGGCGGCGACATATTCAATTGGATCAGGGCAAACAAGAATACGGGCTATCCGTTCGTGCGCATCTACTGGCCGAAGGGCAAGGTCGACGTGGCGACAATAGGCGACACGGTCGACGGGAACAGGGATGGAAGCGCCGGTGCCAAGAACACCGTCGCGTACATCAAGAAGAAGTGCGCCAAGTTTGTCCCGACCACTGCCGTAGTGAAGCCCTACTACGTTGACTTCGATCCAAACGGCGGGACGGGCGAAATGGCCCGCGTCACGGCGAAGGTGGGAACGTCTTTCGCATTGCCGGCAAACACCTTTGTCCGCACGGACTATTCCTTCCTCGGCTGGGCGAAGACGGAATCCGGTGCAGTCGCCTACAAGAACAAGGCATCGGTCAAGAACCTCACTTCGGTTTCCAACGGGGTCGTGACCCTGTATGCAAAATGGCGGCGAATCACATACAGGACATACTATATAGGGGTCGCTGCGACGATAACCATGGGCGAGTTGAAGGGATGGAAGACGTCGTCAAAGGTTCCGGGATTGAAATGGACCCCCAAGACCGGCAAATGGACTGGCAAGCCGACGAAGGCCGGAACATATACGGTGAAGTTCAAGAAAGGCTCGTCTTCGGCTACGCGGAAGATTGTCGTGGTCAAGGACGCAATAGTCTTTGCGGACGAAGACTACGCGAGCAAGGTGATCGTCCCTGGCGAACCGTTTGAACTGGATCTTACCCCCGCCTCTGCCGCCGGCACGCCGAAGTCCTCGTCCGTCACGGGGCTTCCCGCCGGGCTTTCCTATGCCGGCGGTCGCATAACGGGGACGACGACGCAAGTCGGGACCTTTACGGCAAAGGTGACGATCGTTTCGGCGACTGGCCAGACGCTGACGCGCGCCTTCAAGCTCGAGATAGGCGTCCCCGGCTGTTGCGTGGGCGAGTTTAACGGCTTCGTTGGCATAGAAGACACTTCCCGTTCCGATGTCCTCGCGTTTTTGAACCGCGGCATATTCCGCATGTCCGCACCGGCGAACGCCAGCCTCTCCGCAAAAATCGTCACTGCGAAGGGCACATATTCTTTGACAGGGACTGGCTGGACGAAGAACGGCGACGGGACATACACTGCGACACTTGCAAGTTCCACGGGAAAAGACGTCGTGCACTTTACGGTTTCCGAAGTGTTGCCGCCCCTTGACGAGTCTTTTTGCAAGTCTGGCGTCTTTGCTCCTTCCTACGGGACGTCCTACGACGTCTGGGCCCAGCGTGCGCCCTTCGAGCGCAACGCGTCGGGGGCCTATCTCGACGAAACCGTTGCGGCGGCGATGCCCAAGGTGGTTGGCACATGGTACTTCAAGGCCTACTCGATTGGCAGCGAGTGGCAGTTCGCCTTCGCCACCTCGAAGACCGCGAACCTGACGCTTACTGTCTCGGCAGACGGCCTGACAAAGCTTGCGGGAACCGTCGGTTCGTACAAGGTGAGCGCGTCGTCGGCTGTCTTTGTGTTCACTGACGATGTGGATGCCGGCTTTGTGCGGGCGGATTTCGCTGTCCCGGTTACCGTGTCGAAGACTAAGAAGACGCTGGACATCTGGCTCAATCTCTGGTTTGACAAGTCCAATGTCCATTTCAACGCGCGCAACGAAGGCATAGGCGCCGCGGTTCTGGAGGAGTTTAAATGAGCGCAGGGACTTCCGTTGGCGGCAGGCGTATCTGGACAGGGGGGCTGCGTGTCGTCCTTCTGATGCTGTCCGATCTGGTCTGCCTCGTTGCTACATGGGCGTTTGTGGTGTGGGCCTATCGTGCGCTCGGGCTCGGTCACTACAAGTACGGCGCTGAGTTCTATCTTAGACTTTGGCCGATGGCCATTGCCTATCTCGCTCTTAATTCGATGTTCAGGCTTTACCACGGAAGCATCTTACATCCGGCAGCGCCCTTGAACCCGATCGAGGAGTTGAGGCGGCTGGTAGGGTCGTCGATTCTCGTCCATATCGGCGTCATCGCCTATCTCGCCCTCGCATACCAGACGACCGAGAACTATTCCCGCGCCGTCATTGTGATGTCGGGAATCCTCGTCGCCCTGATCGCTCAGCCTCTCCGCGACCTTGTGAGAGGCGTGGCATTCCGCTTTGATTGTGCCCGCATCCCAGTCGTGCTGTCTGGCGAAGGCGAGATCGTCCACCGGCTCGAACAGGCGATTTCCCTGGACTCCTATCTCGGTTTCCGCGTTGCGGAGCGCACTGGCGCCGACGTGAACGACATCGTAGCGGCTGCCGAACGTAGCGGCGTGCGCATCCTCGTCACATGCCAGGACGCGCGGCTGTTCCGCTGCAACGTGGCCGACCTTGCTGCCAGTTTCGCGCACATAGAGTACATGCCAGGCGGGTCGTCGTTCCCCGTTGACGGCGGGCATACCGTGATGTTCGACGGCATAGGGGGAGTTGAAATGGTGAACCAGCGCCATTTCCGCGTGCTTCGCTTGGAGAAGCATGTTCTCGACAAGGCGTTCGCGTTTTTTGCGTTCATACTGCTGTCCCCGTTTTTCGTGGTGATTCCCGTTCTTGTCAAGCTTACGAGCCGCGGACCCGTGTTCTACAGGCAGAACCGCCTCGGCAAGAGGGGGCGTCCGATCCGCGTATGGAAGTTCCGCTCCATGTACGTTGATGCCGACGCCCGGCTCAAGGCGATACTCGAGTCCGATCCCGCGCGCAAGGCCGAGTGGGAGGCGAACTTCAAGCTTGCCGACGATCCGCGCGTTACGCCGCTCGGGAAATTTCTCCGCAAGACGTCGATAGACGAGTTTCCGCAGCTTTTCAATGTCTTTGCCGGCGACATGGCGCTCGTGGGGCCGAGGCCGATAGTCGAAGGCGAGGTTGCGCACTACGGTTCTTCCTACGACACGTTTGCCTCCGTCAAGCCTGGCATAACCGGTCTTTGGCAGGCGTCGGGGCGCAGCGACACCGACTATGCGCGCCGCGTCGCTCTTGACGTCCACTATGTCCTCAACTGGTCTCCGTGGATGGACATCTGGATCCTTTTCCGGACTGTCTCCGCTGTTCTCTTCATGCGTGGCGCACGATAAGCCCGATGTGGAGACGAAAGCGACAAATGGCATCGCCCTAATTTGGTATAATATAGGGTGTCGAGATTGAGGAAATGGGCAAATTGACTGATAAGGTTGCGCGTGGCGTATTCTGGGTGCTGCTTGAGAAGTTCGGCATCCAGGTGGCGCACTTCGTCGTGACGCTCGTCCTCGCACGTCTTCTCACGCCGAACGACTACGGCACAGTGGCGCTTCTTTCGGTTTTCATCACTATCGCAAATGTCTTGGTGGACTGCGGCTTTGGCAAGGCGCTCGTGCAGAAGAAGGAGGCGACGCAGACTGACTACAACACCGTCTTCTATCTCAGCATGGCTTTGGCCGCAGTGCTTTACGCGATTCTGTTCTTCTCTGCCCCGTTTGTCGCCGATTTCTACGGCATTCCCGAACTGAAGATCATGTTGCGGGTTCTGGCGCTTTCGCTCATCTTCCATTCGATAAACGGCGTGCAGAACGTGGAGCTGAACCGCAAAATGCTATTTCACCTCAGCTTTCGCATCAGCTGGGTGCGTACAATCGTTTCTGCCACTACGGGAATCTCGTTCGCGTGTGCGGGGTACGGGCCCTGGGCGCTCGTATGGGCGTCCCTGCTTGGCGGAATCGCCGGCGTGATTGCACGGCAGCTTGTCATCCGCTGGCGGCCGTCGCTCACATTCTCCTTGGAATCTGCGAAGGAACTTTTCCGCTTCGGCTTTAAGATGACGGCGGCCAGTCTCGTGAATGCGATTTGCAACAACATTACCGGACTTGTCATTGGCAAAGTCTATACGCGTGCCGATCTTGCGTTTTACAAGAAGGGCGACCATACGCCGCACATTCTCACCAATTCCCTTGACGCCACGCTGGGCCGGGTCTCGTTCCCCGCGCTGGTGCGTCTTCAAGATGAACCGGTGAAGCTGCGCAACGCTATGCGACGCATGATCAAGTGTTCCACTTTTCTCGTATTCCCCATGATGGCGGCGGTGGCGGTGCTCGCGAAACCGCTCGTCCTCGCGATGTTCGGGGAGCAATGGCTGCCGTGCGTGCCGTACATGCAACTCTATTGCATTGTGTGCGCATGCCGTCCATTTTCCACGGTCAACCTGCAGACCATCCTTGCCCGTGGCCATAGCGGGACCTATCTCGCGCTAATCGTAATCCGCAGGGTGTTGGGTCTGGCAACCCTCGCCTTGACGATCAGGCTGGGTGTATTGCAATATCTCTTTTGGGCGGTGATTGTATCAGGTCCAGTTGGAGTCCTGATCAACGCCATTCCCAACTGGCGGTTGCTTGGCTACTCTTGGGGCATGCAGCTCCTTGACATTCTCCCCGCATTGTCCATGTCGCTTGTGGCATGGGGCGCAGTCTTTGCGGCAGAATGTGTCTGGCCGTTCCGTGTCGAATGGTTCCTCGCTGTAGGCATACCGCTCGGGTTTGCAGTCTACATTGCCCTTGCGCTGGCGTTTCGGGCCGATCCGCTTGCCGAGCTCGCGCAGCAGTTGCTGAAACACGCAGACCGCATGCCTTTTTGTGGCAAGGTTCTTGCGGCTATTTCCCGGAGGTGCGGAAAATGAAGCCTTCAAAATGCAGTCTGCCGGCGCCGCAATGCATCGGGTGCGGGATATGCCGGGCGGCTTGCGCCTCGGGCTGCATCAAGATGGTCTGGACCAAGGGCGGCATTGCCGTCCCGAAGATAGACCGGAAGCGATGCGTGGGATGCGGCAAGTGCAATGCAGTGTGCCCGCAGAATCCCGCACTCCTCCTTGAAAAGGCCTTTGAAGCCGCCCATGCGCCCGATCCGAGACGGTTCGGAATCGAAGACGCGTCCGGCTTTCTGGCGTGGGACGCCGACGACGCCCGGCGGCTCCGGAGCGCGAGCGGCGGCGTTGTTACCGGAATTGCGCTGAAGATGCTCGAGACCGGGCGCATTGACGGAGTGGTGCATGCCATGCGCGTAGAGGCAGGGCGCGGCATGCCTCATTACCGTGCGGCGCTCTCCACGACCTCCGAGGAGATTGCGATGAGACGTGGAAGCGCCTACGAGGCAATCGACTTTTCGGACGTCCTGCTCGAACTCAAGCCGGACGGGGCCTATTTACTCGTCGGCACGCCATGCGCGGTGCGCGGCTTCCGGGCCCTCGCGAAAAACAGCCCGCGCTTCGCGAAGATGCGCTTCTACCTGTGCGCGCTCGTCTGTTCGCACAATGTCACGGCGCAGTTCGCGGATTACATGGCGGACCGGCACGGCATCCCACGCAAGGCGCGGTATTTCGTCGATTGGCGGAACAAGGACGGCATACCTGATGCCGGCACCTATAATTCGCACATCTACGGCGCGGACGGCGACCTGCTCAAGCAGGACCGCTATTCGTCCGGCTGGACTGATGTGTGGCGTTCGTATGCATTCGCGCCGAAGGCGTGTTGCAGATGTTCCGATTTCTGGGGCAACGATGCCGATGTCAGCGTAAAGGACGCCTGGGGCCGAAAGGAGTGGGTGGCGGATCCGCTCGGCAAGTCCGTCGTGGTCCTGCGCAGCCCCGAGTTGCGCGAGGTGTTCGAGCAGTGCGCGTTCGAGCGGATGCCTCTTTCCGGGTCTGAGCTTGCCGATATGCAGCAGCCGCAGACGTTCTTCAAGATGGCCGCGGCGGAGGACAAGGCTACGCACGCGCCGTGGCGGTCCGTGAACAGGGCGAACGGGTTTTTCGCGCGCAGGATGATGTCGGGCTCCACGCGATTTGCCTACCGGTGGTTCGGGAGGTTCGGAGCCGATGTTGCGCGAAAACTGTTTTCCCGGCTTCATGTCCCGCGCAAGGTCAAACCTGCATTTGGCAAGATGGTCAAGAACCACCTCATCCTCGTGGCAGGCGGATACGGCAACGGAAACGCCGGTGACGAGGCGCAATGCGCCGAGACGCTGCGCATTCTTGCAGAACGCTATCCGGGCTTTCAGGTCCGCAATCTCACGCCAAGGCCCGACTATTCGCATGACGGCCATCCGGCATACGCGCACGACTTCGCGCCGCGCGTGATGTTCTTCAACCACGGCAGGTCGCACGACTGGTACAAGCTGACCGGACCGGTTCGCAAAATCGGCTTCCTGTTCACGTCCATGCTCCTGTACGCCAACGCATGGTTCGTCAAGCGCGACTGGCCGGTGTGGTTCCTCAACGCGCGCAAGGCCGCCATGCTGCAGGAACTGTCGCAGGCGTCGCTGTTCTTCTTCTGCGGCGGCGGATACCTTACAGGGGCCACGCGTTCGCGTCTGTGGGAAGGGGCGTTGATCTGCCGGCTCTGCCGTCTGTTCGGCGTGCCGGTGGTGATGAGCGGCCAGACGATGGGCGAGTGGCGCGGGCGCCTCGACAGGTTCCTGGCCCGCTGGGGGTTCCGGTACGTTCGCGCCATCACCCTGCGCGACAACGAGTCGTCAATGGCCGACCTCGCGAAGATCGGCATTGCGGGGCCGCACGTGTTCCCGACCCACGACGACGCATTGTTCTGCGCGAAGAGCGACGAGCGTCAGTCGCCCGTCCGGCCGTATGTCGCCGTCAATTTCCACTTCTGGGGAGTGACGGCGGCGAAACGCCCGGAGCTGCTGGCGCGCCTGCACCAGATCGTGCGCGACACGGTGCAGGCACTGCCGGGCGCCGCGGTCGTGTTCATACCGATGCACGCGAAGGACACGCGGAGCTTCGACGAGTACGTGAAGCAGTACCCAGAGGACGGCATGACGTTGTTTGAGTACGACTATGATTTCCGGAAAGTGCGGCGCGTCATCGCGGACGCCGAGCTGGTGCTGACCATGAAGCACCACCCCATCATCTTCGCCGTGGGCGAAGATACGCCCGTCATCAGCCTGACCTATTCGCGCTACTACGGGCACAAGAACTTCGGCGCGCTGCAGCAGTATGGCGTGGAGGCGTGTTACATGGACATGTCCGCCGAGGACTGGCGCGAGGCATTCGCGTCCGCCCTCGCCAAGGCGCTGGACAGGAAATGGTTCGTGGACACTGTCGGGAAGGGCAAGGCTGCGGCACGGGAGCGCAAGCTCCGGTTCATGGAATATGTGGACGGTGCGCTTGCAATAGAAAGATAAAGGAGAGCAGATGAGCGGAAAGAAAAGTTTTCTGGCAAGGGTGCGTGGCTATGTAGCCCGCAAGACGTGCCGCATTTGCGGCGTGAAGACCGGCGCGGAGGTCTTGGCTGAGAAACGCGGTGGCGCAACTGCCGCGGAGTGGCGCGAAGCGGCGGAAAAGCTTGTCGTTCTTTCCATGCCGCAGTTGCTCGACGACTATGGTGGCGTTGACTTGGGGTTTTCGCCTGCCCTGACGGGGAAGGGCGTCTACGGCTACAAGTATCAGGTCGTGCGCCAGGCGCTTCCGGGGGTGGACTTCGACGTCCCGACAGGGGCGAAGCCCGATTTCTGCTTCTTTTGGGGCTTTGGCCGGTCGTGGAGCAACGTCGTATCCGCATTGACATGCGAACAGACAGGCTGCGTGCCGGTCCTCTGCGAGGACGGTTTCCTGCGCAGCGCGGACACATGGGCGAACTCCGCCACGCCGCCTCAATACAAGCAGGGGTGTTCTGTGATCTTCGACACGCGCGGCTTCTATTTCGACGCAACGCGTACGAGCACCATAGAGCTGATGCTCAACGATCGCAATCTCGTGATCACCGACGAACAGCGCGCCGAGGCGCGCCGGCTCATCGACCGCATCGTCTCGGCAAAGCTCACGAAGTACAACCACCAGCCGATTTTCACTCCTGAGGTCGGTCGTCCAGGACGCCGCAAGGTCCTCGTCATCGACCAGTCGTACGGTGATTTCGCCATACGCAAGGGGTGGGGAAGCGACAAGACCTTCGCCGACATGCTCGAGGACGCGAAGCGCGAGAACCCCGACTGCGACATCCTTGTGAAGACGCATCCCGACACTATGACCGGCAAGGTGCTTGGATACTATGACAATGTCCGTGAAGAGGGGAACGTGTTCCGCGTCACGATGCCAATCAATCCGTACTCGCTTATGGAGGTCGTCGACAAGGTGTACGTCTGCTCCACCCAGCTTGGCCTCGAGGCCCTCATGGCCGGCAAGGAGGTGCATGTCTACGGCATGCCGTTCTATGCCGGGTGGGGGTTGACGCATGACGCGCAGACGAAGCCTTCTCGCACGAACAGGCGTACGCTGGAAGAGTTGTTCTACATCTTCTACGTCCTCTACACGCACTGGGTGGATGTGACTAACGGAAGTCCGTGCTCAATCGACACGGCTATTGACAACCTGGTCAAGATCCGTGCCGAGTACGCGGCGTTGCGGGCAGGAAAAAAGGAAGACTGACCATGCAATGTGATGTCCAACGGCCCGTTCTGGGGCTTCTGTTCGACGGTTTCAAGATGGGGGGGCTTGAACGGATCGTCGCGCACCTTGCGGCGATGCTCCGCGACATGGGCTTCCGCGTGGTGTTGCTGTCGGCGCTTCCCCCTGAAGAGGATTTCTATCCGTCGCCAGAGGGTTGCACAAGGGTATGCGTGGGCGGGTGGAAGACTCCCGAAGACGCGGTGCGTCGGCAGGCCGCAATCAAAGGGGCGATTGAAAAGCATGGCATTGGCGTGCTTTTCGTCCATTCGTATTTCGGAATGTACCTTTCGGAGGAGCTGGCTGTCGCACGCGCGGCAGGGGCAAAGACGGTCGTCCATGTGCATAGTTCCGTGCCCGGTCTGCTTGCACGGAAAAGATGGCGCTTTGACATTGCCGATCGGATTTGCGCGTTTCGCCGCGCCGATTCCGTGATTACGGTCTCTCAGGTCGATCAGCAGCTGCTTCGCATGCTTGACGTCAAGGCCCGTTACATTCCGAATCCGGTTTTCGATGTTCCCGAAGACCTTCGCCACGCCGACAAGAACGGCCGATCGATTGTCTGGGTGGGACGGTTCGTATCGCATGTCAAGCGTCCTGTTGACGCCCTTCGGATATTCGAGCGGATACGCGAGCAGATGCCAGACGCCACGCTGGCGATGATCGGGGACGGTATGGATGCCGAGGCCGTCCACCAGTTTCTGCGCGAGCGTCCGGGCTTGGCGGGCTCTGTGCGCCTGACCGGAGCCGTGCGCGATGTGTGGCCGGAGCTGGCAAAGGCAGACATCATGTTGCTGACGTCTGTCATGGAGGGGTTCCCGGGATGTGTCGCGGAGGCGTATGCCGCAGGTGTGCCAGTGGTTGGATACGCTCTTGATGCCGTGGAGCTGTGCCGGAATCGCGAAGCTTACCATGCAGTTCCGCAGGAATCGGTGGAGGATGCGGCGCAAGCCGCGGTATCGCTGCTTTCGGATTCGGCAAGGCTACAGTCCGCGTCTGCGTCCGCGCGCGCCGAATTCGAGAAGTTCAAGGCCGTGGACCAGGAGTCGGCGTATCGCGGGCTGGTTGCCGATGTTGCCGCTGGGCACGACGGGGTAGCCGTTGGGGAGATGGATCCGCTTTGCAGAAATGTCGTGACCACGCTGTTCTCGTATGCGTGCCAGGCAGACCGGATGCACAAGGCCGAGGTTGCCGCGTTGAAGAAATGTCTGGCTGCTCGTCCTTCCACGATCCGCGGGTGTGTGAGGTTTGTCTTCGCGAGGTTGTTCGGAAGTAAGTCCAGATAGGTGCCATGGCAAGAATTTTCAGGGGCATATTCGCTTGTGCAGTAGTTTCGCTGGCTGCGCTTTTCTCATGCAATTCGCTTTGGCGGCTGAAGTGCGATTGCTTTGGCAAGAAGTCACATGGCCTGCCGTCGCGCGAGAAGGTGAAGGAAGTCCTCCATGAAAAGTTGCTCTGGAAATCCAGCTTTGTGGACATTAACGGTGGGGTGGTTCGGCTGGCTGGACGGCGAATGTGCAACGCGAGGATGCTGTTTCAGAATGGGATGATCGGATATGCGTCGGAACGGAGCAAGTATGGCGATGATGCCAGAGTGCGCTCGGAGAACGAAATCGTGGCGTTCGACGAGTCTCTGAAGCAGTTGGGCATACCGTTTCTGTTCGTGCTCGTTCCGCTGAAGATGGACCTTGCCGGGGAACTCGTGCCGCAGGGGTTCCCTGCCTACAACCCGAATGGCATGGGATCCAAGGTCGCGTCTGCGGTTGCCGAACGCGGCGTGCGCACGTTCGACATGACGTCCCTGCTTGCCGCGACACCCGATGACATGACGCGAAACTATTTCCTTACCGACCACCACTGGCGGTATCGCACGGCGCTTCACGCCGCTTGCCTTGTCGCAAACGAGCTCTCGGAAATCCTGGCCGTACCGGATTTGCGCGACCATCCGCGCCTTCAGGCGGAAAGCTGGCGTTGGATCACGCTTTCCCGCTCGTTCCTTGGAAGTTGCGGCAGGCGTACAGGACGTCTGTTTGCCGGGCTTGACGATTTCGAGTATGCCTTGCCGAAGTTCGACGTGACCATAGAACGCAGTATCCAGTCAAAGGGTTTCCATGTGCATGGGGACTTCCGCAAGGCCGAGATTGTCTCGTCGATGATTAAAGCCGGGATTAAGCCGTCGGCACATCGCTACACGGCATACGCCGGGTCTGACGTGGACGTGCAGCGTCATGTTAACCACGGATCGGCGGTTCCGATCAGGGTCATGCTCGTAAAGGATTCGTTCGGAAACCCGGTGTCGGCTTTCTGGGCCACGGTGTTCAAGGAGGTCATACAGGTCGATCCCCGCAAGCTTCCCAAAGGCACAACGGCTCTTGACATTGCAAAGCAATATCGCCCTGACGTAGTCGTTGAACTGGTCAATCCTGGATTTTTGTCTGCCTGTGGCTTGGGTATCCAATATGCGGATCTGAGGTAGGTCATGCTCTTTACGTCAATCGAGTTCCTCGCTGTATTCCTGCCGCTGGTGCTGCTGGGATACTACGCGCTGCCGTTCCGCTGGAACCTGAAGAACTACTGGCTGCTCGCGGCGAGTCTCGGGTTCTACGCCTGGGGCGAGCCGAAGTTCGTGTTCGCGATGCTCGCGTCCATCGCGTTCAACTACGTGGCTGCGATTGCGATCGAAAGGCTGCGCCGGTCCCCGTTTCCCGCGAAGGCGGCGCTTGCCGCCGCGGTCGCCGGGAACCTGGCGCTCATTGGCGTGTGGAAGTACTGCAACTTCGTCACGGCCACGCTCCGCGAGTGGTTTCCGTCCTGGCAGGGTGCGATTCCGCAGACGAGCTTTCTCCTGCCGATCGGCATCTCGTTCTTCACGTTCCAGGCCTTGAGCTACGTGGTGGACGTGTATCGCGGCGAGAGGGCCCAGCGCAACCCGCTTATTCTCGCGCTCTACATCGCGCTCTTCCCGCAGCTCATCGCAGGTCCTATCGTGCGCTACACCACGGTGCGTGACCAGCTGACCGCGCGTCGCACGACCTGGGACCAGTTCTCCGGCGGCGTGTTCCGCTTCGTCGTCGGGTTCAACAAGAAGATGCTGCTCGCGAACATGATGGCCGAAGTCGCCGACAGGGCTTTCTCGGGAGTTCCGGGTTCCGCTGCGTTTGCCTGGCTCGGCGTAGTGTGCTACACACTCCAGATATACTTCGACTTCAGCGGCTACTCAGATATGGCTATCGGGCTTGGCAGGATGTTTGGTTTCGAGTTCCTCGAGAACTTCAACTACCCGTATGTCTCGAAGACCGCAACCGAGTTCTGGCGTCGCTGGCACATGTCGCTCGGTTCGTGGTTCCGCGACTACGTGTACTTCCCGCTTGGCGGTTCTCGCGTAGGAAAGGGGCGGCTCGTCTTCAACCTTGCAGTTGTCTGGTTCCTTACGGGGCTTTGGCACGGCGCGAACTGGACTTTTATCACCTGGGGCTGCCTTTACGGCGTGCTGATTGCGGGCGAGAAGCTGACGGGATGCGTGGAGAAGGTCGAGCGTTCTGCGGCGCTTCGCGTCATCTACCAGCCGTTCACTATGCTTATGGTCATGCTGGGTTGGGTGCTTTTCCGCTCCGATTCGATCGGTGCGGCCGGGAACTATCTTGCGGCGATGTTCGGCGGAGCTCCTCTCGTGGACGGACTGGCGGTTTTCTGGAGCCGCGAGATGATGGTGCCGCTTCTGTGTGCATTGGTCGGATGCACGCCAATACTCAAGTTGAAATTCCTCGCGTGTAGTTGGCTTGTGGTAGTTGGCTATGCCGTCCAGTTTGCGCTGTTCGTCCTGAGCATTTCCTGCCTCGTTATGAACACACATAATCCATTCATTTACTTCAACTTTTAACGGCAATTTTTGGTATAATACGGCAGGTATAATATGGCAAATTTCATACAAGGAGCATAGAATGTTGACTGTCGGCATAATAGGCTGCGGGTTCGTGGGTGGAGCGCTCAAGGACTGGCTTGAGAAGAACAACAAGGACGTGAAGGTGGTCGTGAGCGACCCGCCGAAGGGCATGAACGACGACATCTCTGGCGCGGATGTATACTTCGTCCAGATACACGTTCCCACCGAGGATGATGGCACGCAGGACTTGACACTCATGAAGAAGCTTATCTCGGCGCTTCCCGACAAGCCCGTGTTCGTGCGCACCACGATTCTCCCTGGAACGTCGGAGCGGCTCACGAAGGAGACGGGGCACCGCGTCTACTTCATGCCAGAGTTTCTCACGGAGCGCACTTACATCGAGGACTTTAAGAAGCAGCCGATGGTGTTCACCGGCGAGATAGAGCTTCTCTGCTCAATTTTCAAGGGCAAGACCTTTACGACCATGACGCCGCTCGAGGCGGAAATCACGAAGTATGCGCACAATGTCTTCGGTGCGTACAAGGTCACCTACTTCAATGCCGTCTATGACTACTGTCGCCGGAATGGTGCGGATTGGGCCCGCGTCCACGCCGGTATGCTGCTTTCAGGCTACATCAACGACACTCATACTTTTGTCCCCGGGCCTGACGGCAAATTCGGCTATGGCGGCAAGTGCTTCCCTAAGGATGTCAATGCGTTCGCGAAGATGACGGAAGGAACGCCGCTTGGCACGCTGCTTGCCCCGCTGCACGAGCTAAATGTCGGGTTCCGCGGCTATGAGGAGCGCATCTGACGATGCCGATCAACTCGTATTAGCCCATGGAGATCGAGAACAAGGTGTGCGTGTGCACCCCGCAGATGGACCGCATGCGGCGGCGTGAGCTTTTCGTTGACTTGTTGCGCTTCACGGCAATCCTGCTTGTAACGGTGTTCCATGTAGCCCGTTGGCTTGGGTACGAGAACCTTACTTTCCTGAATGCAGTCAACACTGTCTTCAAGGAGGGCAATTACACGGGAGTATGTCTGTTCTTTGCCATTTCTGGGTATTGCCACGTGAAGACATGGCGGGAGGGAAATCGGTATCTGCATTTCATCCTTGGCAGGCTGGCGAGACTTGCACCGGCGTATTACGTCGCAATAGCAATCTGGGCGTGTCTTGTTTCAATTGGAATCGCCGTCAAGCCCATAGGCGCATGGCATTTGCTTTCGCATGTATTCTTCCTGCATGTGTATTCTGCCGATACCTTTTACTCGGTTTCCGGGGTTTTCTGGTATCTTGGCGTCCTAATGCAGTTCTACGTCTTGTCACCTCTGCTCCGCCGTCTCTGCGAAAGAAGGGTCGTGGGATGGAGCGTGGCGATAGTTTCATTTTGCGTCTGTCTGGTCTTGTCGAAGCAGCTGCACTTGACGAATCCTGTTTTTACGAGGTCGGCGTTGTTCTATCTGCCGTCGTTCATGGTTGGCATGATGTTCGCCAAGCATCCAATTGTAATCCAGCAGCGATTCGCCAAAGTCGCTGTAATTGTGTTGTCGATCGTGCTGTTTTTTACCAGGATTCCATATTGCGACGGGATTGCACTGCAGATAAAGCCGCTGGCCCTGTTTTTTGGCGCCATGCAGTTTGAAGGGTGCCTGCATGGCATAAGCCAATGGGCTTGGAGGCCGGTTTCCGTTGTCGCCAGTGCATCCTTCTCGATTTACCTTTACAACTACATATACCTCGTCAGCCGTCCCGTCTTGAAATGCGGCATGGTGTTTCTCTGCTATGTCGCATTTGTGGTTGGGGTGGGAATCGTTATGTATCTTCTTGTCGAACAGCCCTTTGCGTCGTTCGTCGCGAGGCGTCGAGAGTCGTGAATTGCCGAGGCGATATATGGTATAATATGCATGCAAGGAGAGTTTCCGCGCCATGCCGAAGGTGTCCGTCATAGTCCCGGTCTACAACGTCGAGAAGTATCTCGGCGAATGTCTCGATTCGATTCTTGGGCAGACGCTTCGAGCTATTGAGGTCATCTGCGTCGACGATGGGTCAACGGACGGTTCTGCGACGATCCTTGACGCCTATGCTGCCAGGGACGGGCGCGTGAAGGTCATACATCAGCCGAACGCCGGGGCTGGAGCGGCCAGGAACGCGGGGATAGCCGCAGCCACTGGCGAGTATCTTTTATTTTGCGACCCAGACGACTGGTGCGATAGGCGAATGCTCAAGGCCTTGTACGCGAAGGCGCAGGCCTGCCTCTGCGATGTTGTCGTAACAGGCATGGTTCGGCATGATGGCGTATGCGCCACGCCGTATTACGCCTACCCGTCGAAGCGCCTTGTTTCGAAGAAATGTCCCTTCGCTGGTCGCGATGCCGCAGACTTCATATTCCTTGACGCGCTGGCGAATCCCGTCAACAAGCTTGTTAGGCGTGCGTTCGTTGTCGGGCAGGGGATATCGTTCCAGGAGCAGAAGCGGGAAAACGACCTCTTCTTCTCGTACATGACGGTGGCGTTGGCCGAACGCATAGCCGTTAGTGACGACGCCTGCTACCATTATCGTATGGCGCGCCCGGGAAGTATCCAGTACGAAGGACGTGTCGACGGACAACCCCTGTTGTGGATTGATGCGGTCAAGGCGGTGAAGTGCCGTCTTGAAGGCATGGGGCTGCTTAAGCCGTTCGCATTCGGTCTCTTGAAAGTATTGCTTGGGACCGGACTGCGCAACATGCTGAAGTTCCTGCGACATGAGGACATCCAGTTGTTCTACGGCGCGCTCAGGGATGAGGCGCGTGCGCTGGAAGGGGTCTGCGCTGATCGCCTTGAGGGACTCAGCGACTACGAGGCGTCGCTTTGGCGGCTTCTTGTCGAGAACGAATCCCCGCTCCCCGTGGTTGCTACTATTGCCCGGTACTACAAGGCGAAATTTCCAGGAGGCGACTGGAGAAGGGCCAGCTCCATCGCCCGTACTTTCGGACGCCTGTCGCATTGGACAAGAAAGACGTTGCCATGGAGGGGCTGATACGATGCCAAACGTAGCAGTGGTCTCCTACATCACCCATTCGCGGCACCTCAACTACGGCGCCACGCTTCACGGCTGGGCGTTCCAGCAGGTCCTGAAGCGCATGGGTTGCGAATCGGTGGTGATCGACTATCTTCCGCGCTCGTTGAAGAACCATCGCTTCAAGTGGCCGATTTTCGATACGTTCCGATGCTGGCGCAGGCCGGCGGTCTTCGCCCGGCGGTTCCTGCAGTGGCTCTTCTCGACATGCGCGAACCTGCGCAAGTGGCGCAAGTTCGAACGCTTCATCCATTCCCAGCTCGTCGTCACGCGGGAGATGTACACAGAAGATTCAATTGTGGCCGCAGACCGCATTGGGGATCTGGACCCTGCGGTGTTCGTCGCGGAGTCGGACGTGATCTGGAAGCGGAGTCGCCGGTTCGGCATGGACAGGGGGTTCTTCCTGGACTTCCCGGCCGCGGCGGGGAAGCGCAAGGTCGCCTACGCGCCATCCCTCGCCAAGGTGGGGTTTGAGGGGGAGGATGGCGAACGTTTCGCAAGGTATGTAAAGGCGTTTTCTGCCGTCAGCTCGCGCGAGAGGGCCGGCGCGGAGGTGCTTGCAGGCATTTTGGGACGGGATGTCCCCTGGCTTCTCGACCCAACGCTGCTGCTCAGCGCGGCGGACTATGCCGCAATAGCTAGGCCCGCGAAGCGAAAGGGCTATGTGCTCCTTTACTCGTGCATGAAATTCAACGCGAACATGGTCCGCGAGGCGAAAAGACTTGCGACGCGTCTCGGCAAGCCATTGGTCGAAGTGGGGAACTTCGGTGCCAACAGGTTGATATTCGGCCATGAGGTGATAGACGATGCGGGTGTCGAGGAATGGCTCGGGCTTTTCATGAATGCCGACTGCATCGTGTGCAATTCCTTCCATGGCATCTGCTTTTCCGTGGTGTTCGAAAAGCCGTTCTTCGCGTTTAGGCGGTCGGACAGCGACTGGCGCTTCACTGGCATCTGCGGCGAACTGGGGTTTATGGACCGGCTTGTCGACAGGGACGGGCGTATCCCTGACGACGTGCCGGACATTGACTTCGGGCGCGTCAAGGGGATCCTTGACGGGCATGCGTCGCGGTCGCTTGACTTTATCGAGAAGAACATCGTTCGCCCAGCGGGCTTGGCGGCCGCAAAGCAGACGTCAGAAGGGGTGGGCTGATGGCGATGAAACTGGCTTTGTGCTATCTTAAGGTAACCAATCTCGGCGATCTCGTGATCTACGATACGGCGCACTATCTTGTCGAGCGCATCCTTCGCGACCTCGGCCGCGACGACGTGGAGATCGTGCCTGTAAACATTGGCACCGACGAGACTGACGGCGGGCGTCGTCGTCGCGGGATAAAGGCCTTCGCGTTCGGCATTCTCCGAAAGACGGCGCGCGTAGTGAAGAAATGCATTGGGTTCGGCGGCTATCTCCGGTGGCAGTGGCACAAATCCCCCGTCTATCGCCGTTATGCCGCTGAGGAGCGTAAAAAACTCCTCGAAGCGGACATGATCGTCTTCGCCGGCGGGGGGCTTGTGAAGTTCCACCGTCAGAACTTCCACTTTTTCGTGGATGACATCACGGCGCTTGCCGACGTGCGCGGCGTGCCGGTGGTCTTCAACGCCGTTGGCGTGGAGGGGTTCTCCGCGCATGACGGCGAATGTCGGCTTCTCAGGCGCGCCCTTAAGCGGCGATGCGTCAAGGCGGTGACAACCCGTGACGACCTCGACATGCTGATTGGCAAGTATGGCATCAAGCCGGAAATGGCGCCCTGCCGCGTCTGCGATCCGGCATTCTGGGTTTATGAAACATACGGTGTTGCGCGTGTAGACCGCTCGCAAACCGTAGGCCTGAATGTCATTCGCCCGACTATCTTCTCGGAATACACGGACTCGGTGAACAGGAATGCGTTCATGGGCCTGTATGCAGACATAATCAGGAGGCTGCTGTCCAACGGATGGCGTGTGGAGATGTTTTCCAACGGGGTCCTTTCTGATTCCGATTTTATAAAAGACTTTATGGCCGCCTATCCGGAGTTCGCCGGCGATGCGCGCGTGACAACGGCCTTCCCTTCCTCCGCGGCGGAACTAGTCAGGACGATTGCCGGATATGCGCGCTTCGTTGCGGTGCGTCTCCATGCGGCAATCGTGGGCAGCGTTCTCGGGGTGCCGAACGTAAGCCTGGTGTGGAATCGAAAGCAGCCGATGTTTGGGGCGATGATCGGCATGCCTGGGAATTTCATAGGCATGGACGGGTTCGACGCGGGCAATGTCGTCGGCCGGCTGCTCGCGGCAACGCCATACCAAGTAGATGAAGCCTACAAGAACAGCGTTCTTGAATCGCTGCGCGAGGCAATCGGGCGTTTTCTGCCGGCGAAAGAGACGGGCGCCGCAGTTTCCGCGGATGGGGGGAGGCGGTGCGCATGAAAATCGCATTTTGCCATCTTGAAGTCTCCAATCTCGGCGACAGGGTTATAGGCGATACGGCGAGTTATCTCGTTGGCCGTGTCCTGAAAGACATTGGACGCGACGACATAGTGGTCGTGCCTGTGGATATAGGGCTTGAGAAGGCCACGCTCGGGGGGCGTCTCAGGCGCGGCCCCGTCAAGACGCTGGTCGGCCTTGCGCGTTGCGCGGTGCGTGCAGTCAGGAAATACATTCCGGGAGAATGGTTCCTCAGATGGCAGTGGCGCAGGCTGCCTGCCTACAGGCGCTATGCGCTGTGCGAAAGACCGAAACTCCTCGACGCCGACCTTATAGTCTTTGCAGGCGGGGGGCTTGTGAAGTTCCACCGGCAGAACTACCATTTCTTCGTCGACGACATAACGTCTCTCGCAGAGAGGAAGGGAACCCCAGTGCTGTTCAATGCCATGGGGGTGGAGGGATATGACGCGAGTGACAAGGAGTGCCGTCTTCTCAAGCGGGCGTTGAACAGGTCGTGCGTGAAAGCCATCACTACGCGCGACGACATAGCCATGCTCCGCGGTTCGTATGTCGAGAATCCCGCGATAGACGTGCGGGCCGTGTGCGATCCGGCGTTCTGGACTGCCGAAACGTACGGAGTGCGTCGCCAGGCGAAGGCGCCGCGAACCATCGGGCTGAATGTCATACGTCCTGAGATATTTCAGGAGTATGGGCATCCCGTGGCACGTGACAGGTTCATCGAACTGTATGGCGGGGTCGTCTCGGCGCTTGTTTCCGACGGATGGCATGTCGAGCTGTTTTCAAACGGAGTGGCTGGCGACTCCGATTTCATAGAAGACCTTTTGTCAGCCCATCCTGAATTTCGCGACATGCCGCTTGTCTCTTCGGCTTTTCCCGCAACGGCCGAGGAGTTCGTCGAGACAATTGCCGGCTACGACAGGTTCCTGGCCGTACGGCTTCACTCCGCCATCGTGGGAACGGTTCTCGGCGTGCCGAACGTGAGCTTGGTGTGGAACAGAAAGCAGGTGCTTTTCGGGGCGCAAGTCGGGATGTCTGAGAACTTCATCGAGCGTGAAGGGTTCGAGCCGCGGAACGTGGCAGGACGGCTCATGTCCGCCAAGCCCTATGCCATGGACGCCGGCTACAAGGACACCGTGCTGGCATCTTTGCGCGACGGCCTTTCGCGCTGGTTGCCGGAAAGAGGGGGTGTGCACAGATGAATGGCAAAGACATGACTACGGCCGCGCCGTCGTTCGCGTATAGACTCTTGCGCAAGGCGCTTTCGATCGCGAAGCGTACGCTCATGTTCCTTCCGAAGACTACGGCGCGCATGCTGACAAGGCCGATCCCCGGCAAGATCGCCTTCATGACAAACACGTTCGCATATACTTGCAACCCCAAGTACATATACGAGGAGCTGAAGCGGCGCGAGCCGGACAGGGACATGATCTGGATCGTCGATTCAAAGGCCAGGGCCAAGGACTATCCTCCAGACGCCGTTACCGTGAAACTTGGCTCGCTGAAGTGTCTTAGGGAGGTCTACTCGTCCTCGATCTGGATTGACAACGGAATAGCCTTCTCTGAGCATTTTGCGCGAAGGGACGACCAGATGCACATCCAGACCATGCATGGCTCGCTTGGAATAAAGCGCATCGACAACGCTGTTCTTAGCCGCAACAAGCGTGGATTCCTGGGGCGGCGCGTGGTGCGGCGGGAATCTGAACTTACAGACTACGTGATAACCAATTCCGCCTTCGAGGAAGGGGTGTTTCGGCGTGTGTTTTGGAAGGACACCCCCATGGTGCGTCTGGGACATGCGCGGACAGATCCGCTGTTTGGCAGGGGTGGGCGCCCCGTGGCGGCAATACGCGAGGATCTGAAGGACCGATATGGCATTCTCCCCGGTAGCCGCATCGCGCTTTTTGCGCCTACGCACAGGAGAGACCTCTCTGCGGACGACCTTGATTTTGGCTTCAAGAGGCTGACCAAGTTGCTGGAGGAGAAATTCGGCGGCGAATGGACGCTGATGGTCCGTTTCCACAGCCGGACAAAGAACATTCGGATGTTAGATGTGGGAGGTGGTGTCGTAAATGCGACCGACTATCCCGATATGCAGGAGCTGATGATGGTGGCGGACATCGGGATAACCGATTATTCCAGTTGGATCTTCGACTATGTCGTCACGGGCCGGCCGGGATTCATATTCGCCACCGACGTCGAGCGCTATTCCGCCGCAACGGGTTTGTGCTATCCGTTGGAAGAGACCCCGTTCCCAGTTGCCTACAACGCCGAAGCTCTGTTCGGAAATGTCGCATCTTTCGACGCGGAGGAGTATGCAAAACGCGTCAAGGCTTTTCTGGACAGGATGGAGTGCGTCGACGACGGGAATTCGGCTTCGCGAATAGTGGATTGGATAAACGGTTTGGAGGTTTGACGTGAATATTGCAATTGTCTTTGCCGGCGGTGTTGGCGTGCGCATGGGAGCGGACGTGCCGAAGCAGTTTCTCGAGTTGAACGGGAAACCGGTTCTTGCGCATGCGCTCGGTCTCTTTCAGGACCATCCGCTTGTGGACGAGATCGTCCTCGTCGTCGCGCCTGAATACTTCGCCGACTGCCGCGCACTCGCGGAAAGGTATGGCGTGACAAAGCCGTTGACGCTTGCCGAGTGCGGAGCGTCTGCGCAGGACTCGATATACTCTGGGCTCAAGGCCGCCGCCGCAAAATACCCGGCCGACACGGTGGTACTGCTTCACGACGGCGTTCGCCCCTACGTGCTGCCGGACGTGATAACCGCGAATATCGAAGCCGTGGAGAGATTCGGAAACGCCGTTACATATACGCCGTGCTACGAGACGATAGTCATTTCGAAGGACGGCGAAACAATCAGCTCGATGCCGTACCGCAAGGAGTCCTACACCGCGCAGGCGCCGCAGAGTTTCCGTCTGGGCGAGATTCTTGCCGCCCACGAGAAGATTCGCGCGAGGCCTGAGGGCTACACGGACATGGTCGACCAGGCGACGATCTGCTGGACGCTCGACATCCCCATCCACTTGGTCCCGGGCAATCGTGGCAATGTGAAGATCACCACGCCCGAGGACATCATTTCGCTTGACGCTCTTCTCAAGGCGCGCGAGGCAAAGGGGGCGACGGCATGACATACCTGATCACCGGTTCCACTGGCTTGATAGGCGCGGCGCTTGTTAGGGCGCTCGCGGCGAGAGGCGACGCCGTAATGGCGGCGGCGCGGAATGTCGGGAAGGCTCGTTCGATGTTCGGCGCGCTCAAGGGCGTCGAGATCGTCGAATGGGATGTCGCTCGTCCGCTTGAAGCGCGCGTTTCCGCCGATTGCCTCATCCATGCCGCCGCCGAGACCGCCTCGCGCGGTTTTGTGGAAAAACCCGTCGAGACGATCATGACGATCGTCGGCGGGACGCGCAATGTTCTCGAGTTTGCGAGAAAGGCGCATGTCGGGAAGGTGGTCTTTCTCTCCACGATGGAAGTGTACGGCTTGCCGACGGCAGACCCAGTCACGGAATCCGACTTCGGCCTTCTCGACCCTGCTTCCGCGCGCTCCAGCTACCCAGAGGCGAAGCGGCTTGCCGAGAATCTTTGCGTTGCGTACTCAAGGGAATACGGCGTCGACGTGACGATTGCGCGCCTTACCCAGACGTTTGGCCCCGGCGTCGTTCGCGGCGACATGCGCGTCTTCGCGCAGTTTGCCGAAGCCGTCCTCGAAAAGCGCGACATCGTCCTGCATACCGAGGGGCGCACGGCGCGCTGCTACTGCTACATCGACGACGCCGTTTCCGCAATCCTGACGCTTGCGGAGAAAGGCGCTGCGGGCGAGGCGTACAATGTCGCCAATCCCGAGACGTACTGCACGATACGCGAGATGGCCGAGATGCTTGCCGCGGCACATCCGCCGACGCGCGTGGTCGTCGACCTTTCAGGGGCCGCCGGGCGCGGCTATGCGCCGGAATTCAGGATGCGCCTTTCCACGGCAAAGCTCGAGGCGCTCGGGTGGCGTCCGCACACCGCGCTTCTCGAGTCGTACGAACGCCTCGTTGACTCATGGAGGGAGGTCTGAATGGGGCTTTCGACATTCGACGCCTTCAAGCACCTGAAAGCCGAAGGGGCGATCCCTCTGGAAGGGGAGCGGCTTGCCTCGCTCCAGCGGCGGCTCGTGTCCATCCTCGACGACATTCTCGCTGTCGCGCAGGAAACAGGGGCGAGACTGGTCCTTGGCGGAGGCACCGCGCTTGGCGCCGTGCGGCACAAGGGCTTCATTCCGTGGGACGACGATCTCGACGTCAACATGCCGCGCACCGACTGGCCGAAGTTCCGTGCGGCGTTCAAGGCGCGCTTCGGCGGGAAGTACGTGATTTGCGAGCCGGGTGCGCCGAAGAACTATGGCCTTTGCTTCCCTCGTGTACGCCTTGCGGGGACTAGTTTCGTGACGCGCGAGGACCTTGCCGACCCGCCGCCATGCACAGGTGTGTTTGTGGACGTATTTCTCTCCGAGAACGTGCCGGACAATCCCGTCCTGAGGCGTGTGCACGGACTTGGGTCGCTTGCGTTCGGCTTCCTCTATTCGTGCCGCAAGGCGTTTGCAGAGCGCAGGTGGCATCGCAAGTGGGGCTTGAAGGGCGGTGCGTTTCGCGTAAAGAGGATCGTAGGATTCTTCGTCGCGTTTGCTTCGCTCGGCTTCTGGACGCGGCTCTGGGACTGGTGGAACGGCTTTTGCCGCAACGAGTCGTCGCGCTTCATCACCTATCCCGTCGGACGCCGCCACTACTTTGGGGAACTTGCTCCGCGTGAGGGGCTGATGCCTGGCGAGGCGCTGGACTTCGAAGGTCGTAAGTGCCCATGCGCCGCCTCGATGAAAGACTATATGACGCGGCTCTATGGCACTGACTACATGACTCCTCCGCCGGAGGGGAAGAGGGAAAGCCACGTCGTGTTCCGGCCGTTCTTCCTCGATAGCGAGAATGCGGAACTGAAAGTCGTCGTCGCGACGCACAAACAGTACGCCATGCCGCAGGACGGCGTGTATCTGCCTGTGTTCGTCGGCGCTGCGCTTTCCAACGGCTCGAAGGTTCTCGGTGGATTCCGCCGCGACGACGAAGGGGAGAACATCAGCGCGAAGAATAAGGGCTGGTGTGAACTTACGGCTTTATACTGGGCGTGGAAGAACCTTAAGGCAGACGCGGTTGGGCTTGTCCACTACCGTCGCCACTTCAAGGGTCGCGGCGGAATCGCGAGCGGCGCGGAACTGTGCGCCGCGCTCGCCTCTGCCGACGCCGTCCTGCCGAAGAAAAGGAACTACTTCATCGAGACGACATACTCCCAGTACGTTCATGCGCATCATGCCGAGGACCTCGACGAGACGCGCCGCATACTGGAGGAGCGGCATCCCGACTGCGTCTCGGCGTTTGACGCCGTAATGAAGTCCACGAGCGGTCACCGTTTCAACATGATGGTCATGAAGCGCCCGCTGTTCGACGACTACTGCGCATGGCTGTTCGATGTTCTCTCCGAGCTGGAACGCCGTCTCGATGTGTCGTCCTATTCCGAGTACGACGCGCGAGTTTTCGGCTTCGTGGCGGAGCGTCTTTTAGATGTCTATGTCCTGGCCAGGAAAGTGAAATATGTCGAGATGCCGGTGCTGCATCTCGAGTCCCAGCACTGGCCGCGCAAAATCGCCGCGTTCCTGAGGCGGAAGTTTACAAGTCCCGGTTCGTCAAGTAGAACGTGCACCCGATAGTTGATGTGCGTTTTTCTGGTTCGTCAATTGCTGGACACTCTTGAGCTTGCGTTGGCG
>OCTX012271260.1_pt1 | contig 40522 bp, 29 predicted proteins | sample 1539691 | NCBI WGS metagenome assembly OCTX01 (sample SAMN02144231, study PRJEB22623) | gut metagenome | biome: sheep rumen | host: Ovis aries | place: New Zealand
AGAACAGGATTCGAACCTGCGAACCAGTTTTGCCGGTTACACGCTTTCCAGGCGTGCCTCTTCAACCACTCGAGCACCTCTCCTTGTTGATTAGCGGCTGCAAAGGTACTATAATTTATTTATAATTCGCAACTGGCAATTGATAATTTATGCTTTGTTAACGGTCGCGTCACCGCACAGTACTCGACAGGCCGTGGCAGTGGTTTGTCGATCAACCTCTTCAGCTGTCACACCATAGACCTCAGCCAATTTGCGACAGACATGGGTCACAAAGGCAGGCTCGTTCCGCTGACCACGCATTGGCACAGGAGCCATGTAGGGGGCATCCGTCTCGAGCACAATCCGCTGCAGGGGTACGGCTTCAGAGAGAGTCTCTGGCAGTTTGGATTTCTTGAACGTCAGCACGCCACCAATGCCCAGCACGAAACGGTCGAACTGCAACAGTTCATGCGCTTCGGTCGCATTGCCCGTAAAGCAATGAAACACGCCGCCAGGCAAATCGGCCTTATACTTTTTTAATATGGCAAGCATCTCGTTCTGCGCCTTCCGGCAATGAATCATCAGGGGCAACTGGAGTTCGACCGACCATCTCACCTGTTCCTCAAAGGCCTGTAACTGAGCCTCCTCGAACTCACGGCTCCAATAAAAATCGAGTCCCACCTCACCGATGGCGTGTATTTTCGGGGAGGGAGAAATGACCAGGTGATTCCTAATCGCGGCAAGGACGTCTCGCCAATCGTTGCGCACCTCCTCTGGATGGAGGCCATACATAGGGATGCAATAGCCTGGGAAGCGCTGGCAGAGGGCCTTGATGGTATCACAGGATTTCAGGTCGATACCAGGCACACCGATGCGCATTACACCAGCTTCACGAGCCCGTGCAACAACTTGCTCCAAGTCGCTTGCAAACTCTTCGCCATCAAGATGGCAATGCGTGTCAATCATTTAAAAATCGAAAGTATCATAATTGAATGACTAGCTCTGTCGCTTCATCATCGAAGCGGCATATGCCTTGAGGATAGCCTTGCGCTCGTCACTTACCGAGACCTTTGCCAGATGCTCGAGACCTATTTCGTAGCAAGCTTCCATCTTCTGCTCACAGAGCTGGCGGATGCCGATCTCATCGTACAGGCGCGTAACAGCCTTCACCTTCTCTTCACGGTCGAAAGTCTTTGCGTCAATCCATCTCATCAGCTCCTCACGCTGCTGGGCGTTAGCACGGTTCACTGCATTGATGAGCATGTAGGTCTTCTTGTTCGAAGTAATATCGCCTCCGATATTCTTGCCAAACACCTTGGGGTCACCATACACGTCGAGCAGGTCGTCTTGCAGCTGGAAAGCGAGGCCAATTTGTTCCCCAAACTTATAGATACTGTCTGCATCCTCTTTCGAAGCACCAGCGAGGATGGCACCGATCTTCACGGCACAGGCAAGCAGCACGCTCGTTTTCAAGCGGATCATCTCTATATACTCCTCCTCCGTCACGTCGTTGCGTGTCTCAAACTCCACGTCGAACTGCTGTCCCTCACCTATCTCATAGGCCGTCACAAGAAACACCTTGAACACCTCCTGAAGTTTATCAGCCTCACACGACTCTATGCGCTCGAAAGCCTGTAGGAGCATGGTGTCTCCTGAGAGGATAGCCTGGTTGGCGTTCCATTTCTTGTGCACAGTCTCGTGACCACGACGCATGTCGGCATTGTCCATCACGTCGTCGTGCAATAGTGTAAAGTTGTGATAGGTCTCCAGTCCGAGAGCTTGCATCATAATGCGCTCAGGATCGTCTTTCCACAGGTTGTAGGCCATGAGCATGAGTACAGGTCTGATGCGCTTACCGCCGAGTGAGAGCACGTAGCGGATGGGTTCATACAGCGAGGCAGGCTTGCGGTCGTAGGGCAGTTGCTCCAGGGCCTCGTTCACCATTTTTAATAATTCTTCGGGTTTGTACATATTATATTTATTAAACTACTCAATAATTATCTACATATTGAACACGACGGGTATGCACACTTTCGTACGACAGGGTTTAGCGTTCATCAACCCTGGCTGCCACTTCGGCATCATCCGCAGCACGCGCAGCACCTCGTTATCGCAGGCACGGTTCAGGTGTTCCGTCAGCTCTAGGTCTGTTACGCTTCCGTCACGATTGACAATAAACTGAGCCACCACCCTACCCTTTATGCGCTGTTGCTGGGCTGAGGGGGGATAGTGCAAGTTCTTCGTGAGCCACTTCATAAACTCAGCGGCACCGCCAGGAAACTGCGGCAGGTCTTCTACGACACGGATGTCGACAGGCTCGTCGTACATGTCGACCACCTCTGGCTGCTCTGGCTGTTCAGGATCAGGCTGTTCTTCTGGCATCTCCGTAGGCTGCTGCTCAGCCATCTCGGGCGCGATTTCCACATCGTCTTCCACTAGCCGCAGCTCTTCACTTTTGGGTTGTTCAGGTGTCTTCTCCTGTGGCAGCATCATGGGAATCTCGTCTTTGTCACGCTGAAGCGGACTTAGTTCCAGTTCTGCCTCCAAGTCATCATCATCGAAGAAAGCCCAACCAGTATCAGAGCTGTTCCACTCTAAGGCGACAAAGATCAGGGCAAGCACGACGATGATTCCGAGCAGGAATCCCTGCACGCGCTTTCCCTCAAGGTCGGCCTGTCGACTTTTCTTCTCTTCCATAATAAATTCGACTTTCTTCCGTTTATTTTGATGAATGGTCTTGCAAAGGTACAAATAAATTCATAATTCATATTTCATAATTCATAATATTTTAGTAAATTTGCAGCGATTTTAGAAATAAATGAAGCAAACAGGCATCAAATACGATATAAAACCATGCTGGCGGCAGTACCTTCTGCCTGCCATCTGGCTGTTGTCACTGCTCTCCCCCCTCACCTGTCACCTCTCATCGTTGAAAGCGCAGGAGAGTGAGACGGCCTACAATTTCCTCCGTTTGCCCGTCAGCGCCCATGTGGCTGCTCTCGGCGGGGAGAATATCACCATCAGCGACGACGACGTGACGGTGATCTTCCATAATCCTGCCCTCATCAACGGTGTAGCCGACCGAACCATCGGCCTGAACTACATGACCTATATGGAAGGTGCAAAAACGGCCAGTGCTGCTTTTATCCGTGGTGTTGGCGATCGCGGCACATGGGGCGCTATAGGCCAGTATATGGATTACGGCACGATAAGACAGACTGCTGCCGACGGTACCAGCCAGGGTGAATTCTCTGCCAGGGATATTGCCATCGGAGGGTCGTTTGCCTATGCACTTACAGAGACGCTCAATGCAGGTATCACCGCCAAGGTCATCTCCTCGCACATCGCTGGATACAGTTCACTGGCCGTGGGCGTGGACCTCGGACTGAACTATTTCGACGAAGAGCGCGACCTGAGCCTCTCGGCCGTGGCCAGGAACCTCGGCGGGCAGGTGAAAGCCTACGACGACACGTTTGAGAAGATTCCTCTCGACCTGCAGGTGGGCATCACCAAGGGTCTGGGCAACGCACCGCTGCGCTTCTCGCTCACCATGAGCCGGCTCAACGACTGGAGCGAGGCCTTTGGCCGCCATCTGGCCGTGGGTGTCGACGTGCTGCTCTCCCAGCAGATCTACGTGGCGGCTGGCTACAACTTCCGCCGCGCCAGTCAGATGAAGATCAGCGAGGGTGACGGTTCCTCGTCGCACGGTGCTGGTCTCTCCGTCGGCGCGGGCCTCTCGCTGGAGCGGTTCAAACTCCATGTTGCCTACGGCAAGTACCACGTCAGCGCATCATCATTATTATTCAATATCTCATACACATTATGAAAAAGATTACAATTGCCATCGACGGCCACTCTTCGTGCGGCAAAAGCACGATGGCCAAGGACCTGGCCCGTGAAGTGGGCTACGTCTATGTTGACACGGGCGCCATGTATCGCTCCGTCACCCTTCATGCCCTGCGCAACGGCCTGTTCCGCGAGGACGGCAGCGTTGATACCGAAGCCCTTGAGCGCGCGATGCCAGACATCCATATCTCGTTTAAGTTCAATTCGGAGACAGGCCGTCCCGACACTTATTTGAACGGGGAGTGCGTAGAACAGCAGATCCGCTCGCTCGAAGTGTCAAACCATGTCAGTCCCGTTGCCGCCATCCCATTCGTCCGTACAGCGATGGTGGCCCAGCAGCAGCAAATGGGCAAGGACAAGGGCGTCGTGATGGACGGCCGTGACATCGGCACCACCGTCTTCCCCGATGCCGAACTGAAGGTCTTCGTCACCGCCTCCGCCCAAGTGCGTGCCCAGCGCCGCTACGACGAACTGAAGGCCAAGGGCATGCCTGCCGACTATGACGATATCCTGAAGAACGTAGAGGAGCGCGACTATATTGACTCCCACCGTGAGGTATCACCCCTACGCAAAGCCGACGATGCCCTTGAACTGGACAACTCCGATATGACCATTGCCGAGCAGAAGCAATGGCTTCTCGACCGCTTCCGCGAGCGTACCTCCGACGCAGAGTAATCATCCGTAAACCATAACCATTAAACAACAAGCAAAATGAAACGACTATCCATTTCCTTAGCCCTGGTCCTGGGCACTGCCCTGGCCGCTCATGCCGGTGGTCTGATGACCAACACCAACTATCACATTGCATTCGACCGTATGTTCGCCCGTGGTGCCACGACGGAGATCGATGCCGTATTCTCCAATCCTGCAGGTCTCGCATGGGGACATGAAGGGCTCCAGTTCTCGCTCAACTTCCAGAAGCCCTGGCAGCGCCGCAACATCGAGTTGAACGGCACCACCTACGAGGGTGTCGCCTCAGCACCCATCGTGCCTGCCCTCTTCGCTGCCTACAAAAAAGACCGTATCGCCCTTTCTGGCATGATCGGCATCGTAGGCAGCGGCGGATTTGTGGAGTACAGCAACGGTGTACCCATGTTCAACGTGCTCATGCAGGGCATGCTTGCCGCCAACGGCATCGCCCCCAACCAGTACACCCTCGACTCTGAGATGAAGGGCAAGCAGTATATCTATGGCGGACAGTTCAACTTCACCTATAAGTTCCTCGACTGCCTCTCGGCTGCCGTGGGCCTGAGAGCCAACTACTACGACGGCTACTATCGCGGACACGTCATAGCCAAGAACCATCCTGTGCTGGGCGAGGTGTCGAAACTCCTGCTCGACGTTGATCAGAAAGGCTGGGGCTTCACGCCTATCGTCAGTATCGACTATCACCAGGGGTCACTGACACTGAGCGCACGCTATGAGTTCCGTACCAAACTGAACCCCAAGAACGATACCAATATCCTTGAGGCTGGACTGGGCGAAGCCACTGTGGCTGCACTCGTCGCTGCCGACCCTCAGGCAGCACAGGCCAAACTGACGGCACTGCAGTCGCAACTTGGCGGCTATACCGCTCCCTATCAGGACGGAGCCTGCACACGCTATGACATGCCTGCGTTACTCGCCGTCGCTGCCGGCTATGAGTTCACACCCAAGTTCCGCGCTGCCCTCGAATATCACTTCTTCGACGATACCCACGCCAAGATGGGCGGCGACCGTCAAAAGGAACTCACGCACGGCACTCACGAGATCCTGGCCGGTGTGGAATACGACATCAACGAAAAGTTCACTGTCAGTTGCGGCGGCCAGCGCACAGACTACGGTCTCAGCGACGGCTACCAGCAGGACACGTCCTTCGCCTGCGACAGTTACTCTGTAGGACTTGGCGGCGCCTGGAACATCAACGAGAAAATTCGGCTGAACGTCAGTTATTTCTGCTCGCTCTACAGCGACTACCAAAAGCAGGTCTCCTACGGCCTCGAGACCTTCTCACGCACCAATCACGTCGTTGGTGTCGGCCTCGACTACAAGTTCTGATTCGACAATACGTTTTGTTTAAAAGTCACGCTGAAATAAAAGGAATCCTTTACCCCATTCGGATGCGTGCGTCGACGGCGATGACGTCGTGCTCGTTGGCCAGCAAGGGATTAATATCGATTTCCTTGATTTCGGTGGCAAAACGCAGCAAGGTAGAGAGGCGCACGATGATCTCGGCGTATTTCTGCTCGTTGATGCCCTTCTGCCCGCGCGAGCCCTTGATGATCTTGTAGCTGCGCAAGGAGCGTATCATGGAATAAGCCTCGGTATAGGTAAGCGGTGCGAGGCCTGACGACACGTCTTTGAGCACCTCAACGAAGATGCCGCCGAGACCACAGAGTACGACATGCCCGAAGCGCTCCTCGTACTTCGCACCGATAAAGAGCTCCGTACCCTTCAGCATCTTCTGAACCATGACGCCCTCGGCACCCTCGATCTGCATCATGCGGTCAAACTCGAGTGAGAGATGCTCGGCTGTGCGTATGTTGAGTGCCACGCCGCCTACATCACTCTTGTGCACAGGACCTACAACCTTCGCCACAACGGGATACCCCACCCGCGAGGCGAAGGCTGTGAGTTCCTCTCGCGAGGTGCTTACCATCTCGGGCACCATTGGTATACCGGCGCATGCAAGTATCTCACGCACGCAGTCAGGCGAGAGCCAGCTACTGTCCTTTCCCTCGAACTTCAGTCGGCGGGTCTCGCGAAAGATGATGTTGTGCAACTGCGAGATGTCTACACCGTAGAGTTCCACTTCATGAGCGGCGGGCAGCGGGGTGTGTATGATCTGCGACAGCGTAGTGGCCAGGGTCACCTCGTCGCTGAAGTTCACGTGGCCCTTTGCCAGGAAGTCTGCGACCTCTGGCCCGGCTGTCACCATGCTGGGCAGGATGGGGAAAATGGGTTTTCGACACTGGCGAATCTTCTGGTCGAGCACGTCGTAGGCCTCATAAAGCTGCGTGAGTCCAGGCGTGCCATAGATCACGGCGATGGCGTCAATCTGGTCTAACCGCTGGTTGCAGTAGTCGATGACCGTTCCAAGCTGAGCCGGTGTGCCAGTGGCGAGGAAGTCGATGGGGTTGCTGACGGATGATCCCGGGAAGAGCTGCGCCTTCAACTCGTCGGCAATGGTGCCCTCAATCTTCGGCACGTTCAGTCCACCCTTCGATAAGGCGTCGGTAAGCATCACGCCAGGCCCTCCGGCATGGGTGACGATGGCGAAGTTCATCATCGCCCCGTTCAGAGGCAGTGTCTGACTGCCTTGCACGGTGAAGATGCATCCTGCCGTGGTGAGTTCCTCACGCGAGAAACAGCGCACGATGCCTGCCTTGCGGAACAGTGCCTCGACAGCAGCATCGCTGGAGGCGATGGCACCCGTATGACTGGAGGCTGCCCTACTGCCACTCTCGCTTGAACCCGCCTTGATGGCTGCTATGCGGCAGCCTTTGCGGATGAGGCTACTGGCGTGATAGAGCAGCTTGTCAGGGTTCGCGATGTTCTCCACATAGAGCAATTTTATTTTCGAGTCGCGCTCAGGATCGAAGTTGTCGTCCATATACTGGAGCACATCCTCGATGCCTATCTGCTTGCCGTTACCAACACTCCATACCGAGTTGAACTGCAAACCTTTTACGACGGCGCTCTCAAGTATGAATACAGCCGTTGCCCCAGAACCGCTGATGAAGTCGGCACCCTTGGGATCCAGGTTGGGTATGGGGAGCGTGAAGACGCTGTGGTGATTGCGGTTCATCAGACCGATACAATTGGGGCCGATGAGGGCGGCGCCATACTGTGCGCAGGTGTCGAGGATGCGCTGCTCAAGGGCTGCTCCTGCCTGCGTCTCCTCGCCGAAACCTGCCGAGATGATGACGAACGCCCTCACACCCTTCTCGGCTGCGAGGAAATCAACATAGTCTGGACAGTACTTCGCCGCCACCACCAGGATGGCAAGGTCAGTCATAGGAATCTCCTTTGCATCATGGAAAGCCTTGATGCCTTGAATCTCGTCTTCCTTGGGATTGACGATGCGCAACTCGCCCTTGTAGCCGCCATTGATCAGATTGCGCACAATGGAGCCTCCGGGCTTATGAACGTTGTTCGAGCCGCCGATGACGACGATGCTCGCCGGATTGAGTAATTGTTCATTTATCATGATGCAAAGATAATATAATAATTCATAATTTCCAAATGATTTTAAAAGAATTTATTTACCTTTGCACAGTTAAACATAAATTGTGGTGCAATGATAAAGAAGTGGTTCGCCTTATTGATAGTTATGATGATACCTGTTTTCTTGTTCGGAGAGTCATACTCTTCCCTTTGGAAGAAAGTTGAGAATGCCTACGAGAAGGACCTTCCCAAAAGCGAGTATGAACTGCTGGAGAAAATCGTAGCCAAGGCTGAGAAGGACAGAGACTACGGTCAGCTGCTGACAGCAAAGCTGCGAGGTGTGAACGTGATGTCGCGCATCGCTCCCGATTCGCTACAGCCGGCTATAGTCCGTCTGCAGAAGCGATGTGAGGACACATCAGATGAAGTGCTGCGAACCGTACTGCAGACTGTGCTGTACCAGGTGTCAAGCGAGAACAGCAATCTCGGCATAACCATTGAGGCGCCAGAACTGACACCATCGCTCTGCGAGAAACTTGCAACCGTAAGGGATGCCGAATACAGCCCGTTTGTCGTGAAAGGCATCAACAGCAGCATCTTCAACAACGACCTGCTGCACGTAATAGGCTATGAACTTGACATGAGCAGCAACTACAGGGCCATGCACGACTACTATGATAAGGTAGGCAACCGCAGGGCTGCCTGCGTGACGGCAGCCAAGGTGTACCACTACGCCTCGAGAGAGATGCTCGACTCCGTGATACGAGTCTATGAGGATCTGCCTGAGGCTGGAGAGCTGGCCTTGGAACGCTATCGCGACATCGGCTACGACAAGAAGGGAGAGAAACTCGCTTATATCGAAGAGGCACTCGGCAAGTGGGGCGACCGATGGCCACGAATGAAGAATACCCTGCAGAATGCCCGTCAGGAACTCACCAATCCACAGCTGCACTTCTCGGTGGCTCAGCAGGTTGTGATGCCAGGACAGGCACAGGAAATCTCGCTGAGCGACGTCAGGAACCTGCGTTCCGTGGCGCTGAGCGTGTACAAGGTAAACGTGAATGGTGAAACAACGATATCCCCAGACAACCCGAAGGGCTATAGCGAGATTAAACCGTTGCTAGGCGATGTGGCCTTCGAGACATCGAGACAGTACACCGGCAAAACTCCTTACGACCTATACGAAGATACCATTACACTGAAAGGGCTTCCCGTGGGCGTGTATATGTTGGAATTGAAATCAGATCCTGCCACAGAGGTTATCCGGAAGCTGTATTTCGTAACCGATGTCTATACCATCGCTGAAGAGCAGCCTCACGGCAAGGGTGTGCGCTATGTTGTGGTGAGCAGCAAGACAGGGCAGCCCATAGCAGGTGCCCGTCTGCACATCAAGGAGTACATAAGCTATAATCGCTATGTCGAGTATGATGGCATCGCCGACGAGCATGGGGAATATCTCTTTAACACCCAGCATGCTGACAAGAGGAGGACAGTCTTTGCCTCGACGGATGCAGATGCAGCCTGTCCGCCATTGAACGAAAACGGTGATTACAGCTACTACGGCAATGAGAAACTGGTGAAGCGCACGTGTGTATTTACCGATCGCGCCATCTACCGCCCAGGGCAAAAGGTCTTTGTCAATGCTATCCTCTATCAAGTGGAGAACGGTATGGAACAGACGGTGATGCCACAAGCAGACGTACACTTCGAACTGAGAGACGCCAATGGCAAAGTGGTGGCAGAGCAGAAAGGAGCTACAGACGACTATGGAGCCTGCACGGCTGAGTTCACCCTGCCTAAAACGGGGCTCACTGGCATATACGCCATCCAAGTGAACGGACAGTATCACTCCATCCGAGTGGAAGAATACAAGCGTCCGACATTCCATGTGGATTTTCCACCAGTAAAACAGGTCTACGCCGCTGGCGACACACTGACAGTGAAGGGCAACGCGACATCGTATGCAGGAGTGCCTGTGCAGGGCGCGAAAGTAAACTATAAGGTAATACGTAGAACGGCTTTCTGGTGGTGGTCGTACAGCCGATATTGGAACACGGGCATCGTCGGGCATAGAAGCGATGGCGAGGAGATTTTCAAAGGCGAGGCCGTGACGGCTGCCGACGGAACGTTTGATGTGACGATGCCGCTGGTGATGCCGCAGACGGACTATCCGATGTATTACCATTTCGTTGTGACTGCCGATGTAACAGACACAGCAGGCGAAACTCACAGTGGTGAACTCTCACTGCCATTAGGAAACAGACCGCAAGCGCTGAGCGTGGAGTTGGAGGAGAAGGTACTCATCGATGACAAGCCAGTGATGACCTTCCACCTGACTAACGCCGCAGGAAAACATCTTGATGCCAAGTTGAAATACCGCATCGATGGCAACCCCTGGCAGACAGTGGCAACAAATACCAAAATACAGCTATCAGACTTCAGTCTGGAGAGCGGCAAGCACACTGTGGAAGCCATCTGCGAGCGTGACACGCTGAAGCGCGAATTTGTCATTTTCTCGCTCGACGATGAACGTCCGGCAGCAGAGACCGACGACTGGTTCTATCAGTCGCACACGAAGTTCCCCACCGACGGATCGCCTGTTACGATACAGGTAGGCTCCTCTGATAAGGATGTGCACATCGTGTACAGCATCTTTGCTGGCAATGAGGTGATAAAGCAGGGGGCTGCAGACAGAAGCAATCAGTTGCTGAACCTGAAACTGACCTACGAGGAGCAATATGGCAACGGTCTGCTGCTGACTTTTGCCTGGGTGAAGAACGGCAAGTGCTATACCCACTCAGCACAGATTCAGCGACCGCTGCCCAACAAGCAACTCACGCTGTCATGGACTACTTTCCGCGACCGTCTGAAGCCTGGTCAACAGGAAGAGTGGACACTCTCTGTCAAAGACCCACAAGGCAATCCCGCTGATGCCCAGGTGATGGCAACACTCTACGACAAGAGCCTTGACATGTTGCAGCTTCACTCATGGTCGCTCATACCCTATGTCGACCTACCCATCCCATATAATCATTGGATTTATGCAAGGCCGTTCAGAATAACAGATATGGTGCGTCACAACTGGAGCTCAGACCTTGTGAAGGACCTAAAGTTCAGCAGATTCAACCATGATATCTATCCCAATCGCTATTACCGTCACTTCCATCGATCCTCCCGTGGCGGCATGCTCACTAAAGGAATGGTACACGAAGAGATGATGCTGGCAGCAGAGCCTATGATGATGGCCAAAGAGATGGACGAATCTGCCAAAGCTGCTAATGATGCGCTCGCCACAGCTGATGTGAAGTCAGAGGCAGAGGGCGGCGATGGTCAGGTACAGGTAAGAGAGAACCTGAACGAGACAGCCTTTTTCTATCCCCAGCTGACTACCGACAAGACTGGTTGTGTGGCTTTGAAATTCACGCTGCCCGAGAGTCTCACCACCTGGCGCCTTATAGGTCTGGCCCACACGCGGGACATGTACTATGGTTCAATCCAAGGAGAGGCCGTGGCACAGAAGGATGTGATGATCCAGCCAAACGTACCTCGATTCCTGCGTGAGGGAGACCAGGGCAACATCGCTGCCAGAATCTCAAATATGGGTGAGAAGCACCTCTCTGGCAAGGCCTCGCTCAGACTGCTGAACCCTGAAACCAATGCCGTGATCTACGAACAGTCTCTGCCCGTCAGTGTGAAGGCTGGCGAGACAGAATCCGTTGTGTTCGCCTTCAATCCTACGAGTTCAACACCAGCGCTACTCATCTGTCAGACAACAGTCAGTGGCAAGGGGTTCTCTGATGGAGAGCAACACTATTTGCCAATCCTCCCAAGTCAGGAGAGGGTGACGGTGACGATGCCTGTCACACAGCACAAAGCCGGTACGACGCAGATAGACCTGACAGCCCTCGTACCAGCCGACGCCAAGGGCACCAAGCTGACCTTCGAATACACCAACCAGCCAGCATGGCTCATGATCCAGGCACTGCCGACAGTGGGTAATCCTATCGATGATAATGCGATCTCGCAGGCAGCCTCGTTCTATGCCAATTCGCTGGGTCGCTATATCCTTCAGCAGAATCCGAAGGCCAGAACAGCTTTCGCACTATGGAAGAACGAAACGGGTGAAGAGACCTCCCTGAGTAGTGCTCTGACGAAGAATCAGGAGTTAAAAGACCTGCTGCTTAATGAGACGCCATGGGTGCTCGACGCTGACCTTGAGACAGAACAGAAGCAGCGCTTAGGCGACTTCTTCGACGAGAACCTGTTGAACAGCCGGCTGAATGATGCCGTTGAGAAGCTCAACAAACTGCAACGAGCTGATGGCTCCTGGTCGTGGTGGCAGGATATGCCGGGATCATTCTATATGACCGTTGCTGTCAGCGAGATGCTTGTCCGTCTTAACGCGATGGCTGGCGAACAACCAGAGACCAAGGACATGCTCACAAATGCCTTCGACTTCATGGGCAAGGAGATCATCAAAGAGGTTGAGGAGATGAAGAAGTGGGAGAAGGAAGGTCACGAGGTGTCGTTCCCAAGCTTCAAGGCATTGGAGTGGCTTTATCTATCTACACTTGATGGGCGCCGGCTATCTGCCGAAGTGATGCAGGCTAACAGCTATCTGCTGAAACTTCTGAAGAAAGATATTAAGTCGCAGTCTATATATGAGAAGGCGCTTACGGCTATCATCCTCTCGAAGAGCGATCCTCGGCGTGCCCAGGAGTACGCACAATCGTTAAAAGAGTGGACGGTTTATCGCGAAGATATTGGCCGTTATTACGATACTCCACGAGCTGGCTACTCATGGTGTGACTACAGGATTCCCACGCAGACCGTTGCCATCGAAGCCCTGCTGCACCTGTCGGCCAGCGACCATCAGACGCACGATGAGATGCGGCGATGGCTCCTTCAGGAGAAACGGACACAGGCTTGGGACACACCTATCAACAGTGTCAATGCCATCTATGCCTTCCTTCAGGGGGGAAACCTGACGCTTACTGCCGACAATGCCGTAGTGCAAGTAGACGGTGGGATGCTCGACCTCCCAAAGGCCACAGCAGCCATCGGCTATGTGAAGACCGTCGTTCCTACCACAAGCCACACACTAACCATCGATAAGACCAGCGATGGCACCTCGTGGGGTGCCGTCTATGCACAGTTCGTGCAGGAGACTCACAACATTGCGGCCTCGGGCAGTGGTATCACCGTCAAACGTGAACTTCTTATCAATGATAAGAGTGTTCTTTCGCCTCTCACATCTCACCACTCACCTCTAAAAGTTGGCGATCGTGTGAAGATGCGCATCACCATCACTGCCGACCGTGACTACGACTTTGTGCAGGTGGTAGACAAGCGCGCTGCCTGTCTTGAACCCGTACGCCAACTAAGCGGATGGCATCGAGGAGCATACTGCGCACCGAAGGATTACACCACGAACTACTATTTTGACTGCTTGTCAAAGGGTACACATACCATCGAAAGCGAGTATTTCATCGACCGTGTAGGACAGTATGAGACTGGCACATGCGTCGTTGAATGTGCCTATGCGACTGAGTTCCGTGGCGTTGCCCCTTCAGAGACACTCACTGTCGAACGTTGATAGCTTTTAATTGAACATGTAAATCATAGTATAAATTGAAACAATATAAAAATGATAGGAACAATAAGAATAGTGTTTAAAAGTGATTTGAGAAAGGTCTTTTTGGCCACATGTGTACTGTGTTCATCCTTCTGCCCTGAGTCTTCCCAGATCCAGGCACAGAAACTTGTCGTCAGCCAGACCACCGTTGAGTGTGGACGTACAGGGTATCAGCAACCCATTACGGCTACATTCCAACTGCGTAACAAAAGTTTGAAACGACTCGTGATCGAGAGCGTTAACCCCGACTGCGGATGTACGGCAGTTGAATTCCCCCGTGAGGTGGGAGCCAATGACAAGTTCACCATCCGCATGACCTACGATGCCCGCCAGCTTGGACATTTCCAGAAAATGGCAGCTGTCAAGACCAACGCCTCTTCCAAGCCTGTTTATCTTACGATGAAAGGAGTGGTACTTGCCGAGGTGCTCGACTATACAGGTACCTATCCGCTGGCTATGGGAAACCTGCTGCTTGATAAAGACGACCTTGAGTTCGATGATGTAAACAAGGGAGACGCTCCCGTACAGGAGATTCATATCCTGAATAACGGGCTGGAAACGATGACTCCTCGGCTGATGCACCTGCCCTCATACCTCGACGCAACGGTCACCCCTGAAACACTTGCGCCTGGCAAGAGCGGCACAATCAAGGTAACCTTGCGCTCTAATCAACTGCGTGACTACGGCCTCACCCAGTCGCAGGTGTTCCTTGCACAGCAGCTGGGAGATAAAGTGAGTGCCGATAAGGCTGTCGATGTGACCGTCACCCTCTTGCCTGATCTGAAGCAGTTCGAGGGAGTTAGCCGTGCCCAGGCGCCACGATTGCAAATCTCTGAGACAGAGCTCGACTTCACCGATTTCCAGAAGCGCCAGAAAAAGTCCATCGACGTGAAGTTGACGAATACCGGAGCCTCCAAGCTCACCATCTCCTCGATGCAGATGTACACCAAAGGACTGAAGGTTACCCTCGACAGTCGCGATATAGAGCCAGGGGAGTCTACAGATCTGAAGGTTACAGGCTATGCCGATGAACTCGCCAAGGTGAAGGGCCGCCCCCGTATTCTCATGATTACCAATGACCCAGATCATGCCAAGATTGTAATTAATATCAAGAAATAGAGCCCAAAGAAGAAAAAGTATGGAACACCCTGAGAACAGTTCAGAATATGCAGGCCTGCAGGTCAATAGTGGAGTAGCGCAGCCTTCTATCATCAACCCCTATCTGCAGCGCAGCCGTTTCCGCCGGCGAGCGCTCACCGTTGGTGAGATGGTGGAAGGCATCCTTAAGGGTGATATCACCATCCTCTCGCAAGCCGTCACACTTATCGAGAGCGTAAACCCCGACCATCAGGCACGTGCTCAGGAGGTCATCAACAAATGTCTGCCTTACAGTGGCCACAGCATCCGTGTGGGTATCAGCGGCGTTCCCGGAGCAGGCAAGAGCACCTCTATCGACGAGTTCGGCATGCATGTACTGCGAGAGAAGGGTGGCCGACTGGCCGTCCTTGCCATCGACCCTTCGAGTGAACGCACGAAAGGCTCTATCCTCGGCGACAAGACGCGCATGGAGAAACTCGCACAGCATCCCGACTCGTTCATAAGGCCTTCGCCATCGGCCGGCTCCCTCGGCGGCGTGGCCCGCAAGACGCGTGAGACGATCATCCTCTGCGAGGCGGCAGGCTTCGACAAAATCTTTGTCGAGACCGTCGGCGTAGGGCAGAGCGAGACGGCCTGTCACTCCATGGTCGATTTCTTCCTGCTCATTCAGGTGGCCGGAACGGGTGATGAACTGCAGGGTATCAAGCGTGGCATCATGGAGATCTCTGACGGTATCGTCATCAACAAGTGCGACGGCGACAATGTCGATCGCTGCCAGATGGCTGCCACCAACTTCCGCAACGCCCTCCACTTCTTCCCCATGCCCGAGAGCGGCTGGACGCCGAAGGTGCTCTGCTACTCCGGATTCTATGGCTACGGTATCAAAGAGGTGTGGGATATGATCTACCAGTACATCGACTTCGTGAAGGCCAACGGCTACTTCGACTACCGCCGCAATGAGCAGGCCAAGTACTGGATGTACGAGAGCATCAACGAGCACCTGAGGCTAAATTTCTACAACAACCCGCTCATCAAGTCTCAGTTGGCATCCGCTGAGCAGGCAGTCCTCGCTGGCCAGAAGACCAGCTTCGTCGCCGCCCAGGATCTCCTCGACGGTTATTTCTCTGAACTTAAGAACAATAGCTGAACATCAAACCAAATAATAAGGTATTATGATTCAGATTGAAATAGATGAAGGCAGTGGCTTTTGCTTCGGCGTTACCACTGCTATCAAGAAAGCCGAGGAGGAGCTGGCCCAAAGCACCACCCTCTACTGCCTCGGCGATATCGTACACAACGGCATGGAGTGCGAACGGCTCCGCCAGATGGGGCTCGTCACGATCAACCACGACGACCTGCGTCAGCTCCACGACGTGAAGGTGCTGCTGCGCGCCCACGGTGAGCCGCCCGAGACCTACGAGCTGGCCCGCCGGAACAACATCGAAATCATCGATGCCACCTGTCCCGTGGTGCTCCAGCTCCAGAAACGCATCAAGAAACAGTTTGAGGCAGGTGGCGGACAGATCGTCATCTTCGGCAAGAAAGGCCATGCCGAGGTGCTCGGACTCGTCGGGCAGACCAAGAGCACGGCCATCGTCATCGAGAGCTTCGACGAGGTGGCCAAGCTCGACTTCTCGCGCGACATCTATCTGTATAGCCAAACCACGAAGTCGCTCGACGAGTTCCACCGCATCATCGACTATATCCAGGCCCATATAGCGCCCGAGGCCACCTTCAGGAGCTTCGACACCATCTGCCGCTCCGTGGCCAACCGCATGCCGAATATCTCCAGCTTCGCGGCCAAACACGACCTGATCCTGTTCGTCTGCGGTCGCAAGAGTTCCAATGGCAAGGTGCTCTTCAACGAGTGCCTCCACGTGAATCCTAACAGTCATCAGATTGAGGATCCACAGGAGATCGACCCCGCCTGGCTTGAGGGCATCCGCACCGTCGGCATCTGCGGTGCCACCAGCACGCCCCGCTGGCTCATGGAGCAGTGCCGCGATGCCATCCTCCAGATTATCAGTCCGTAATGAACAGTCTGTCATTGAAGTCATCTTGCTATAGGGCAGCTGTCTGCCTCCTGGCCTGTCTCTGGCTTCCTGCCACAGGACAGGCGCAGAAACTGTTGCGACTGGTCAGGTATGCTGACAGCCTGCTGAACGAGCGCTATCAGAACCCCGACATCGATACGCTGTACATCACCCGCCCGAAGACGAAGTGGACCTTCACGGCGCGCATCAATGTCTCTGGTGCCACGCTGGAGACGAGGGGGGTGGACAATGGCTTGCCGTTCCGTTCGGAAATGAATGCCGACTACAAGTCGACAGTCAGTCTGGGCGTAAACTATCTCGGCATGGCACTCAGCCTAAGTCTGAACCCAGGCAAGCTCCTGGGGCGCTACCACGACTACGAGGTGGGTCTGAACTCCTACCGGAACCGCTGGGGCTTCGACTTTTTCTACCAGGATGCCAGCAACTTCACCGGTTGGTACGAGGGCAATGGCATGCCCCGCATCGAGCTGCCCCCCGAGGTGTTGTCGATGAAGTCGTTCAACGTTAATGCCTACTATGCCTTCAACTACCGACGGTTCTCCTATCCGGCGGCGTTCAGCCAGAGCTTCGTGCAGCAGCAGTCGGCTGGCAGCTTACTGCTGGGCTTCTCGCTGCAGGGTCAGCGCTCACGGACCGAGGGCAACTACGAGTCGCTGCTAAAGGTGTTCAACGTGGGGCTTGGGGCCGGCTACGGCTACAACTGGGTGCCCCACCGCCGCTGGCTGTTCCACCTCTCGGCGCTGCCAACGCTGACCGTATATAGCAACACGTCGCTCTCTGTCGACGATGACCGCATCTCGCTCGACTATCACTTTCCCGAGGTCATCATTACCGTCCGTGGGGCCATCATCCGACAGTTCGGTAATATGTTTGCTGGCGCCACGATGGTGTACAACTTCACCAACGTCGGCGACCACAACAAGCTGTCCGTCTACCATAGCAAGTGGCACCTGCGCCTGCTATTCGGCTACAGGCTGTAGCTTGTCGACCAATGCCTCTTTGGACTACCTCTGAAAGTGGGGGCGAAAAGCAAGGTGACCTGATCGCATGCTGATACCTTCCACGAGTCGTACAAGGCATCAGAACAACTCGTGGAAGGCATCAGAACAACACATGGGGTAATTCCATGAAAGGATTTGGATAGCCGTAAGCAGGCGTGGGAAGAAAGACTTTAGTACGCCTGGGTGTCTCGCTCAAACAGCTTTCTGATGGTCATCCAGATGATGCGCAGATCGAGCCAGATACTCCAATGCTCCATGTACCAGATGTCACGGCGCACACGTCCCTCCATCTGCCATAGCTGGCGCGTCTCCCCGCGATAACCCGTCACCTGCGCCCAGCCTGTCATGCCTGGCTTCACGAAATGACGCACCATGTATTTGTCGATCAGCTTGGAATAGACCTTGGTGTGATGGAGCATATGCGGACGTGGGCCCACAATCGACATGTCGCCACGAAGCACGTTCCAGAACTGTGGCACCTCATCGAGATTCGTGCGCCGCATAAAGTTGCCGAAGGGAAACTTGCGGGGGTCTTCTTCCGTGGCCTGCAGGGTGTCGCTCTGGGCGTTGACATGCATTGAGCGGAACTTCAGCATCGTAAACGTCTTGCCATCGAGCCCTGTCCGCTGTTGCCTAAAAAGCAGTGAGCCTGGACTTTGCGTCTTGATCTTAAACCACACAAGCGGGAAGAGGAATGCAGACAAGAGCAGTCCTAACGAGGCCACGACAATGTCTGTAAAGCGTTTCAGGATCTTATTCAAGGGGTTCTGCAGCGGATTCTCGTAGGTGGTAAACACCTGCATGTCGTTTATCATTTCGCCCTTGAGGTTGAGCTCGATGGCCTCTGAAGAGACTGGTACATAGAAAAACCTCACCATCTGGCGGTCGCACATCCGGGAGATTCGCATGACGGTATCACGCTCGCGATGAGACACGCAGAGATACAACTCGTCACCTAAGGTGAGTTCCTCGGGAGTATCGATCTTCGCCAGGAAGTCATCCATCGAGCCCATCCGCTCGATATCAGCGGTAAACGTCGTGTCACCATAGTATCCGAGAGCCTCATAGCCTGTCGTGGGATCGTTTACCAATTGATTATACAGCGATACCAGCTCTGGATCGGAGCCTACGAAGGTGATGTACCTTGTATTGCCGCCACGCTGGCGATACCACTTGATGGCCGTTCGCTCGGTCAGACGGGCAAACAGCAGCACAACAAACAGCACCATCCCCTGCTGCAGCAACAGCCTCGCAAGCGAGATACGGTAATCGGTCGCCTTGAACAACAGGTAGACCACTATCACCCACATGATGACCATATAGACTACGCGGCGGAGGGACTCGCCTCCTGACGGCAGTCGCTCATGAATAATGGTATGATATCGCCCCTGTCCGATAATGAGGGCAACGTTGCAGAAGATAACGAAAAGACGCATCCACGTGCCACTCCATTCAGCCATACCCGGATGCCAGGCTGCAAATGCTGCCAGCATCACGTTGAGCAACAGGAAATCACCTAAGATCACCAGCCACTTGATGAACCTGTTTGTCTGGTTGTTCCTACTTTCCATGGCTTGTCTACGACTTGCGGAGGTCCTTGAGCTTCTGCTTGTAAGCCTTGCGAAGCTTGCGGATGGCCTTGTCACGGATCTGCCGCACACGCTCCCGTTTCAGACCCATATCCTCAGCAATCTCGGCCATCGTCTCGTGGTCTTGCATGATGCCGAAATAGGCGTTCACCACCTGGCTCTCACGCTGACTCAGCGCGAGCAAGGCGAACTCGACGGCATGCTCGATAGCCTCCGAATGCACCCGCTCATCGGCCATCGGCGCATCAGGGTTTACAAGCACCGAAAGTAGGCTCATGTTGCTGCGACGACCTAATGGTGCGTCCACGGAGAGTGCCCTGCTCTGCTGATGGGCAGTCGCATCGTCGGCAACGTCCCTGGGCACCTGATAGAGTCCTGACTGCTGGGCGATGGCCTTCTCGATCTGATGGCGCACATGTCCTGCGGCGAAGTTAACGAACCTCACGCCTTTGTCGCCATCGAATTTCGAGGCCGCCTTCATCAGACCGATGTTGCCCTCGCTTATCAGATCCTCCATGGCCAGACCGCTGCCTTTGTACTGGCGGGCTATGACAACCACAAACTTCAGGTTGCCCTCTACCAACCGAGCCAGGGCCTTGTCGTCGCCCTGACTGATTCTCCTTGACAGTTCTCGCTCTTCCTCGTCACTGAGCAGGTCGTTGCGCCCAATCTCGTCAAGATATTTGTTCAATACGCTGTCTTCCATAATCTTTCATTTTTCGTTTTTATCGTCACAACGAGATGCTCTCGATGCGGAGCTTCATCATGCCGGCAGGAACGCGTACCTCGACGACGTCGCCCACCCTCTTATTTAATAGCGCCTGGGCAATAGGTGATTTGACGGAGATCTTGCCCTCGCGGAGATTGGCCTCGTTAGGACTGGCGATGGTATATGTCATCCGTGCATTGGTAGCGAGGTTGGTCATCTCGACCTTGCTGAGCAGCTGCACGCTGTCTGTGCCCAACCGCGACATATCGATGACTCGCGCATTGGCCAGCACCTTCTGCTTGAAGCGTATTCGCCCCAACAGCCTTGCCTGCTCGCGCTTGGCGGCATGGTACTCGAAGTTCTCGCTGAGGTCACCCTTGTCGCGCGCCTCGGAGATGGCATCTCTTACTTGCGGCAATTCAACACTCTCCATATGATGTAGTTCGGCCACGAGCTTGTCGTAGCCCTCTTGCGACATATACTCCATAATTCTGTTTTTCTGCAAAAATAATTCTTTTTCTGTCAAAGAAAGGAAAATCAGCGCTTCTTTAACAATCATTATGATTTTTGGATAAAAAAGCCGCTGAATCCGAGAATCCAGCAGCTTCTATAAGAGTCGGGGCGACAGGACTCGAACCTGCGACAGCCTGGTCCCAAACCAGGAACGCTACCAACTGCGCTACGCCCCGATCGTTATGATTTCATTCGTCTCTGTCCGTCACTCTTTGATGATACCCTGCTCCACGAAAATCTTCTTCAGAGCCTTTACCGAGCGCTCCACCTGCTCCTCGGTATGGGTGGCCATCAGTGCATAGCGCACGAGCGTGTCCTGAGGAGCACATGCTGGCGGTATGACGGGATTGATAAACACACCTGCCTTGAATGCAAGAGCCGTGACAAGGAAGGTCTTATTGGCATCGCGCACATAAAGCGGAATGATAGGACTCTCTGTATCTCCGATTTCGAAGCCCTCCTCGCGGAAACGTCTCAGCGCATAGTTTGTCACTTTCCACAGGCGCTCGATACGCTCGGGCTCGGCCTGGATGATGTGCAGAGCCTCCATAGCGGCTGCCGTAGCAGCTGGGGTGTTCGAGGCAGAGAAGATATATGAGCGCGTATTGTGACGAAGGAAATTGATGGTCTCCTTGTCGGAAGCAATAAAACCACCGATAGAGGCCAGTGACTTCGAGAAGGTGCCCATGATAAGGTCTACCTCATCAGTCAGTCCGAAATAGTCACAGACACCACGTCCCTGACGACCGAAAACACCTATGCCGTGGGCCTCGTCCACCATGATCGAGCAGTTGTACTTATGCTTCAGTTTCACGATCTCAGGCAGCTTGGCCAAGTCGCCCTCCATTGAGAACACACCATCTACGACAATGAGCTTGATAGCCTCGTAGGGCAGTCCCTGCAGCAGCCGCTCCAGGTCGTCCATGTCATTGTGCTTGTAGTGAAGCTGCTTGGCAAATGACAGGCGACGGCCGTCAACGATAGAGGCATGGTCGCGATCGTCACAGATAATATAGTCGTCCTTGCCTGCCACCACTGCGAGAACACCTTGGTTCACGGAGAATCCTGTGGAGAAACACAAAGCCTCGTCCTTACCGATAAATTCGGCCAACTCATTCTCGAGTTGAACATGAAGGTCAAGTGTTCCATTCAGGAAACGGCTTCCAGCGCAGCCAGAGCCATATTTATCGAGAGCAGCCTTCGCAGCATCGATGATACGCTGGTCACCAGTAAGACCTGTGTAAGCATTCGAGCCGAACATCAGCACCTTCTGACCGCCCATCTCAACTTCTGTACCCTGCTTGCCCGTGATGGCACGGAAATAAGGGTAAACATCGTCTTCCATGAACTTCTGAGGCACACGGTAGCTCTTAAATTTCTCTTCTAATTGTCCCATTTCTATGATAGGTAATTCTTGTCCTTGATTCTTTCAGCGTGCAAAGTTACACAATTTTTATCAATTCGTGCAAGTTTTTCTTAATAAAAGTGCTATTTTTCCATTTTTCTTGCATATTTAGTTGGATTATTAACCGATTTTCGTAATTTTGCATGTAGTTATGAGTAAAAAGAAGATCGTTTTCATCATCAATCCCATTTCGGGAACACACTCGAAGGATGAGATACCCGACCTGATCGAGAAGCGGTTGGATCACGAGTTGTATGACTATGAAATCCAGCTGACGTGCTATGCCGGCCACGCTGCCGAGATAGCCAAGAGCTGCGTGGAGCGACAAGCAGACGTGGCAGTAGCCGTCGGCGGCGATGGTACCGTCAATGAGGTGGCCCGATCGCTTACACATAGTCAGACAGCGCTGGCCATCATGCCCTGTGGCTCTGGCAACGGACTGGCCAGGCATCTCTGTATCCCCATGGACCTGAAAAAATCAATCGACATCATCAATGCGAACAATGTCGAGGTGTTCGACTACGGTATTATCAACGAGCTGCCCTTCTTCTGCACCTGTGGCATGGGCTTCGATGCCTTTATCTCGCTGAAGTTTGCAGAGTCTGGCAAGCGGGGACCGATCACCTACGTGGAGAATGTGCTTAAAGAAGGGCTGAAATACGAGCCAGAGACCTACGAGGTAGCCTCAGACGACGGGGCTCATTGCTACAAGGCCTTCCTCATTGCCTGTGCCAACGCGTCGCAATACGGCAACAATGCCTATATCGCCCCGGGAGCCACCATGAAAGACGGCGAGATGGATGTGATCATCATGGAGCCTTTCAACACCCTCGAAGCACCACAGATAGCGGCCGACCTGTTTATGAAGACACTCCCCAACAACTCGAAGATTAAGACTTTCCGTACCAAGCACCTTCATATCAGTAGGAAACAGCCTGGAGCCATCCACTATGACGGTGACCCAATCATGACGGGCAAGGAGGTTGACGTGCATATCGAATCGCAAGGCATACGTATCCTTACCGATCCGAACATGACTGAAGACACAGGACAGCCAAACTTCTTGCTCAATGCCTTCAGCGACTTCTTTAATAATATAAATAATGTACGCGAGGATATAGAAAAGAGAGGGCACAGGATTCAAGTGATCAACAAACTACTGTTGAGAAAACTCACAAAACTGTAAGCAGGCCTGGAAACTATGCAGTTGTGCGCAACCATCGTCATCATAGCTATTGCCCTCGCCTATGCGTGCTACCGGGTCTACCTGGTGCTGACAGACGAGAATGAGGCCTGTAAAGGGTGTGCTTTGGCGAAAAATTGCACAAAGAAACGAAAAAAACGAGAAAACATTTGGCGGTGTCGAGAAAAAACGCTACCTTTGCACCCGCATTCATAAATGGTGACCAGATCATTAGATCTCGACATCTTACTCGGTGCCTTGGATGAGTGGCTTAGTCAACGGTCTGCAAAACCGTCTACGGCGGTTCGAATCCGCCAGGCACCTCAAAGAAGAATTCGGAAACCTCGATAAATAAAGGGCTTCCGAATTTTCATTTCTATAGGGCTTTAAAAAGTTATAGTGCATTTGTAGCGCATACTAAGAATGCAGGTGACAGGCATACCTCACTCGAAGGCAACTTTGCTGCGGCATACCTCGATGGGGCCGTCGGGAGAGTCTTTCGTGATGCGTACTGAGACCTCGCCGCCCTCACCTTCCTCCTGAAAGAACGAGAGACGGTCGCCCTGATGGGCCTCGGCGACGTAGGCAATCTCGAAGCGGCGCAGACGATGGGTGCGGTACCAATCGATGGGCCAGAGGTCGAGCACGTGCTCGATGTACTTCACGGAGTTGATGTGGCCGTTGATATCGACATCGTTGTAATAGGTGTCGATGGTACGCACGAAACGAGCCTCATCGGTCATCTTCACGCGACCGCCCTTGTCGATGGGACACGCCTTGTCCTTAACGATCCACTGGTTGATGGCACCGTTGTCGATCGCGAAGATGTCTGTGGGCTGGCGCGTCTCGGTGTCAATCATCGCCCAGATACTGCGGCCGTAGCCGTAGACCTTTGGCTCCTGGCCGTCAGCAGAAGGCTTATCGCCGACGATGCGGAAGTTACGTGACGTGAAGTAGCGCATGGCCGACTCTACCCATGTCTCGACGCGGAAACGGGTGTATTGCCGGGGCATCTCGTCCATCTCGATGGCGAGTCGTGACAGCACCCACGAACGCTGGATGCCCATGAGGTACTTCATGCCGAAGCCGCGGGCCGAGGAGTGGAAGTCAGCGGCGTTGAGCAGGTGGTTGCCGAGGTGTCCCATGAAGAGGCGCTGCGAGAAGTCGCAGTGGAAGGGCTCGGCCATGAATTCGTATGATCCTATCTTATTCACTTTGAACTTTGAGATTTGAGCTTTGAGATTTATGATTATTCTGAGACGACCAATACCTTATGTCCACCATGAATATAGATACCTGGCCGCGTGGGCTTCGACTGCAGGCGCTGTCCCTGCAGGGTGTACCATGTCTCAGAGGTGAGCGATGAGAGGTCAGAGGTAAGAGAACGCACTGACGTCTCAGAACCGAGGAATGCCTTGAGTTCATAGAGTGCCGGCAGGGCGCGGTGGGTGTCATTGTCCCAGAGTCCGCGATTCACCCATCCCGTGATCACCTTCTTGTCGGGGCCGTTGCCGTTCTCCTCAGGGAACCACCAGTAGAGTCCGTTTACATTTGCGTGCTTGTTCAGTTCGGCAATGAGGTCGCGCACGAAGGCCGCCTGTCCCTCAGGCGTGTCTTTCCAGATAGAGAACGAGTTCCAGGTGACACCGGTAGTAGGCTTCCATTGATAATGGTAGGCCGTTTCCACAATCTGCACGGGCTTCTCGGGGAAGTTCGTGGCAAGCTCGTCGAGGGTCTGCGAAAGTACCGAGAGCTGCTTGTGCCAGAAGGGATAGTACGACAGTCCGATGACGTCGTAGTCCACGTCGGCCAGACGCTTGTAGATATCCACCGTCGTACTGGTGTTTCCTGCCCGTTCGGTGTGGATGATGACCTTAGCCTCCGGACACACCTCGCGACAGGCCTTTACTGCCTGTTGCAACAGGGCGATAAATCGCGGCCAGTTGGCATCGGAGTTGGTATAGCAGTGGTTGGCCTTTGTGCCCTTCTCGCCCCACAGCATCCCGTAGGATATCTCGTTGCCCGTCTGGATGAAGTCGGGCGTGGCACCAGCCTCCACCAGTTTCATCAGACAGTCTCTGGTGTACTCGTAGATCTTGGTCTGCAGCTGTTCGTCGCTAAGCGACTGCCATGCCACGGGTGTCCATTGCTTGGCAGGGTCGGCCCACGAGTCGCTATAGTGGAAGTCGAGCATGAAGGCCATTCCTGCCTCCTTGATGCGGCGCCCCAAGGCTGTGACATAGTCGAGGTCCTGGCAGATTGCCGGATCATCATAATCGAGGCTGGGTGTCGGATTGACAAAGAGCCTTACGCGCTGGGCATTCCATCCCACAGCCTCGCTCTTCATATATTGCAACACATCGTCAATCTTCTGTCCGTCGCCATCATAATAAGGCACGTCATACTTCTCATATTGTGGCAGCAATGAGATGTCGCCGCCAAGGTATCTTTGTGCTTGCACGGGATTAACGAGGGGAACGAGGAATGAGAATACCACTACCCTCGCCCATCTGCTCCATCCACCTTTAAATGTAATCATCTATAATCTATAATCTATAAACTATAAACTAAACTATAAACCGTAACCTACCTCTCGCTCTCCCTTTGCTCAAGGAACTCACTCACTTGCTCCTGCATGCCGCGGGTGACGGCGATGCGGCCGCTACGGGTGTACTGCAGCACACAACCGAAAGCGTCGAGGGCGCGGTAGAGCGAGATGATGTCCTCAGTGATGCCATGCTTCATGACGATGGTATAGGTGGGGTTCACCTCGATGATCTGGGCTTCGAAACGCCTCACGGTGCGTGATATCTCCGCATTCTCGAGCACCTTCTCCGTAGCGAGCTTGTAAAGACCCGACTCACGGATGAACAACTGGTCGTCGGTGAAGTAGTTGGCTTTCACCACATCGATCTTCTTCTCGATCTGGCGCACTATCTTCTGTATCTGGTCCTCATTGCTCCAGGCGGTGATGGTGTACTTATGCACGTTGGGGATGCTCGATGCCGACACGTTCAGGCTCTCGATGTTCACCTGGCGACGCGTGAAGACAGCAGTCACCTGATTCAGGATACCGGCCACATTCTCTGAATAGACCAGTAGCGTATACAGTTTCTTTATTTCTTCTTTATTCATTGCAGCGGTAGCAAATTATACACTTCTCACTTATATCTCCAGCATCATCTTGTCGATATCCATGCCCGGCGGCGTCATTGGCAGCACATTGTCATCCTCACGGATGCAACACTCGAGGATGAACGGTCCTTCGGTGGTGAGCATCTTGCCGATAGCCGCGGCCAGGTCCTTGCGGTCTTCCACGCGCTGATACGATATGCCGTAACCCTTGGCGATGGGTTCATAGTCGGGATTCATCATCTTCGTGAACGACTTGCGGCGCATCCAGAACATATCCTGCCACTGGCGCACATTGCCCAGGTAGTGGTTGTTCATCACGATCATCTTCACAGGAGCCTGTTGCTCCATGATGGTGCCGAGTTCCTCGATACACATCTGGAAGCCGCCGTCGCCCATAAAGCAGCAGACAGTGCGCTGAGGGGCGGCGAAGGTGGCGCCGATGGCAGCAGGCATGCCGTAGCCCATCGTGCCCAGACCGCCGCTGGTACAGATGCTGCGCTGGTGGTAATACTTGAAGTATCGTGTTGCAAAGAGCTGATTCTGACCGACATCCGTCACAAGGATGGAATCCTCCGGCGCCTGCTCTGCCACAGCGTGTACCACTTCACCCATGAGCAGCGGCCCCTCTTGGGGATGGATGGCGGGCTCGATGACCTTCACCCGTTCCATCTCGTCGAGCGGCTTGAACGAGTCGCGCCACTCCTGATGGTCGCTCTTGTTGAGCAGGGCTGTGATGGCAGGCAGCGACTCCTTACAGTCGGCTATCACCGCCACGTCGGTCTTCACGTTCTTGTCGATCTCGCTGTGGTCGATGTCGAGATGGATTACCTTCGCCTGCTTGGCATAGGTCTTCAGATTGCCTGTCACACGGTCGCTGAAGCGCATGCCGATGGCGATGAGCACGTCGCACTCCTGCTCCTTCAGGTTCACCGCATAGTTGCCGTGCATACCCAGCATGCCGACATTGAGCGGATGGTTTGAGGGCAGGGCCGAGAGTCCGAGCATCGTACGGCCTGCGGGGATATCGGCTTTCTCCAGGAATGCCTTCAGTTCGCCCTGGGCATTGCCCAGTTCTACGCCCTGCCCGACGAGTGCCAGCGGCTTCTTGGCGTTGTTAATCAGTTCTGCGGCCCGGCGCACGGCCTCGGCATCGAGTTTGGGATAAGGCACGTAGGAACGGATAAAGTTCACCTTCTGCACCTCCCAGTCCACCTCCTCTACCTGGGCATTCTTTGCAAAGTCGAGCACCACCGGTCCGGGTCGTCCCGTCCGGGCGATATAGAAGGCGCGACTCACGGCCCACGCCACATCCTCGGCGTGGCGGATCTGATACGACCACTTCGAGATGGGCTGCGACACACCCACAAGGTCCACCTCCTGGAAGGCGTCGGTGCCGAGGGCGGAGATGGGCACCTGTCCGGCGATGACAACGATCGGCGTGGAGTCGAGCATCGCGTCGGCAATACCCGTCAGCGTATTCGTCACGCCAGGTCCGCTCGTCACCAGGGCCACGCCCACCTTACCAGATACACGGGCATAGCCCTCGGCAGCATGGGTGGCACCCTGTTCGTGGCGCACCAGGATATGGTCGAAACATTTCTTCTCGCCCCGGGTATAGTCGAAGAGTGCATCGTAGACGGGCATGATACTGCCGCCGGGATAGCCGAAGATGGTCTTCACCCCCTCGGCCTGGAGAGCACGCATCAGCGCCTTGGCACCTGTAATTCTATCTTTCATACTATTTTTTGTTTACAGTTTACAGTTTACGGTTTACAGATGATATGTTGGCAAGCCATTCGTTACCGCCTACATTCTCGCCTACAGTGTAATCAACTGTAAACTGTAAACCGTCTACTGTAAACATCATTTGTTACTCTGTCAAAATACGGATACCGCCCTTGTCGGCACTCGATACGCTCTGGGCATAGGCCCGCAGGGCCTTCGAGACGATACGGTTGCGCTTCAGGGGCTGCTGCTCACGGGCAGCGAGTTCCCCGTCGGAGAGCTTCACGCTGATGGAGCGCGAGGGGATGTCGATTACGATGATGTCGCCGTCCTTGATCTTGCCGATGTTGCCGCCGTTGGCTGCCTCGGGCGAGACGTGTCCGATGGAGAGGCCGCTGGTGCCGCCCGAGAACCGGCCGTCGGTGATCAGGGCGCACTCCTTGCCGAGGTGCATACTCTTAATATAGGATGTCGGATAGAGCATCTCCTGCATGCCCGGACCACCCTTCGGACCCTCGTGGGTGATCACAACGCAGTCGCCGCTCTTCACCCGTCCGCCGAGGATACCCTCACAGGCGTCTTCCTGCGAGTCGAACACCACGGCAGGACCTTCGAAGTGCCACAGGGCCTCGTCGACACCGGCCGTCTTCACCACACAGCCGTCCTGGGCGATGTTGCCGAAGAGCACAGCCAGTCCGCCATCCTTCGTATAGGCATGGGCGAGGTCACGGATACAGCCGTTGGCACGGTCGGCATCGAGTGTGCCCCACTCTTCCAACTGCGACCCCATCTTCGTAGAGAAGCGGTTGGCAGGAGCCGACTGATAGATGCGGTTAGCCTCGGGATCAACGTTGCCGTCGACGATGCTGTATTTCTTGATGGCCTCACCGAGCGTCATGCCGTCCACACGGATGGCAGAGCCGTCGATGAGCCCGCCCTTGTTCAGTTCGTTCAGGATGCCGAGGATGCCGCCGGCCCGTCCGCACTCCTGCACGCTGTACTTCTGCGTGTTCGGAGCAAGTTTGCAGAGGCAGGGCACCTTGCGACTCAGGGCGTCGATATCCTTCATCGTGAAGTCGGTGCCAGCCTCCTGGGCCACGGCCAGCAGATGGAGCACGGTATTGGTAGAGCCGCCCATGGCGATGTCGAGGGCCATGGCGTTCATAAAGGCCTTGCGGGTGGCGATGCTGCGGGGCAGCACGCCCTCGTCGCCGTCACGATAGTAAGCAAAGGCATTCTTCACCACCTGACGGGCAGCCTGCTTGAACAGTTCGATGCGGTTGGTATGGGTGGCCAGGATAGTGCCGTTGCCGGGCAGGCTCAGGCCGATGGCCTCGGTGAGCGAGTTCATCGAGTTGGCGGTGAACATACCCGAACACGAGCCGCAGCCCGGACAGGCGCACTGCTCTATCTCCTGCATCTCCTCGTCGCTGACGGAGGGGTCGGCACCCTTCACCATCGCCGTGATCAGGTCGGCATTCTCTCCGCGCCACTTGCCGGCCTCCATCGGACCGCCCGAGCAGAACACCGTCGGGATGTTCAGGCGCATCGAGGCCATGAGCATGCCGGGCGTCACCTTGTCACAGTTGGAGATGCAGATCATCGCGTCAGCCTTGTGGGCGTTGACCATGTACTCCACCGAGTCGGCGATGATGTCGCGCGAGGGCAGCGAATAGAGCATGCCGTCGTGGCCCATGGCGATGCCGTCGTCGATGGCAATGGTATTGAACTCTGCGGCATAGCAGCCCATCTTCTCAATCTCTTCGCGCACAATCTGACCGATCTCATGCAGATGGGTATGACCGGGCACGAACTGGGTAAAGGAGTTGACAATGGCGATAATCGGCTTGCCGAACTGCTCCTGCTTCATGCCTGTGGCCACCCACAGGGCGCGGGCACCGGCCATACGCCTGCCTTCGGTGCAGACGGCGCTCCTCAACGGATGTTTATAGGATTCTTTCATATCATATTAAGTATTTGTTTCCCGAAATTTAGGTGCAAAATTAAATAAAACTGAGCAAACTGCCAACAATTTCGAAATAAATTCGTACTTTTGCATTAAAATTAATGATAACTAACGACAAATAGAAATGAAAACAAAACTACTGACAATGCTTTTGGCACTCTCTGCGGCAGCCCAGGCACAGTTCACACAAGTGATCACCCTCAGCGACGGCTGGCAATTCTCCCGCGACAAACAGTCGTGGGACAGCGTCTGCGTCCCCCACGACTGGGCCATCGCCGGTCCCTTCGACAAGAAGTGGGATCTGCAGACCGTGGCCATCGAGCAGAACGGCGAGACGACACCCACGGAGAAGAGCGGACGCTCGGGAGCCCTGCCCTGGATCGGCGAAGGCCACTACAGGCGAACCATCCAGATCCCTGAGGGCTACCAGCGGGGCGTACTGGTATTCGACGGGGCGATGGCCGAGCCGACGGTCTCGCTGAACGGAGAGAAAGCCGGATACTGGCCCTATGGCTACAACAACTTCATGGTAGACATCACCCCCTTTCTGAAAACCGGCGACAACCTGCTGGAGGTTGACCTGAAGAACGTGGAGGAGAGCAGTCGCTGGTATCCCGGCGCCGGCATCTACCGCCCGGTGAAACTCTACCTGCTGGGCGAGAAGTGGGTAGACCCGTCGATGACCTTCATCCGCACCAAGTCGCTCCAGGAGGGCAAGGCCCTGCTCGATGTCACCGTAGGCACCAGCAGCGGCGTGGATAAGGGACTGGCCTTCGACGTCGAACTGCGCGATGCCGACGGCAGGACGGTGGGCCACGGCCATTCCGCCGACCTCGACCGGCTGGGCTACTGCGAACTGGCCTTCACCGTCGACAAGCCCCGCCTGTGGTCGCCCGAGACGCCTTACCTCTATACCGCCCATATCCGCCTCACCCGCAATGGTGAACTGCTCGACCAGGCGACACAGAAGTTCGGCATCCGCACGGTGAAGGTATCGAAGGAAGGCGGTTTCCAACTCAACGGCGTCACGCGGAAGATCAAGGGTGTCTGTCTGCACCACGACCTGGGACCCCTCGGCGCTGCCGTCAACAAGGCCGCCCTTATCCGGCAGATCAAGACGATGAAGGACATGGGCTGCGACGCCATCCGTACCGCACACAACATGCCGAGCGAGATGCAGATGGACATCTGCGACTCACTCGGCATGATGGTGATGGCCGAGACCTTCGACATGTGGATCTATCCCAAGTGCAAGAACGGCTACGCACGGTTCTTCAAGGACTGGTGGTATAAGGACATCGAGAGCCTGATCTACACCCACAAGAACCACCCCAGCATCGTCATGTGGTCGATCGGCAACGAGATTCCCGAACAAGGCAGCGCCGAGGGACTCGAATGGAGCAAGCGGCTGCAGAGCACGTTCCACGGCCTCGACCCCACACGGCCCGTCACCCAGGGCCTCGACCACGCAGAGGCCTCCATCGAGAGCGGTGTCGCCAAGATCATGGACGTGCCGGGATTCAACTACCGCGTACATAAGTATGAGAACAGCATCCGGCAACTGCCGCAGGGATTCCTGCTCGGCTCCGAGACCGCCTCGACCGTGAGCAGCCGTGGCGTGTACAAATTCCCCGTGGAAGTGACAGACAACTCGCAGTACGCCTCCTGGGCGCCCACCTACGACCCGCAGGCCATCAAGAAGGCTGACGGCCAATGCTCCAGTTACGACGTGGAGTACTGCTCGTGGTCGAACCTGCCCGACGACGACTGGGTGTGGCAGGACGACAAACCCTGGGTGATCGGTGAGTTCGTGTGGACAGGCTACGACTACCTCGGCGAGCCCACCCCCTACGACGAGTACTGGCCCTCGCGCTCGAGTTACTTCGGCATCTGCGACCTCGCCGGACTGCCCAAGGACCGCTACTGGCTCTACCGCTCACGCTGGAACAAGGACGACCACACCATCCACCTGCTGCCCCACTGGAGTTGGGGAAAGAAGAATGACAAGGGGGGCTCGGCATCCCGCGAGGGTGACACCCAAAGCGAGAACCGCATCGGACAGGTGACGCCCGTCTATTGCTATACCGACTTCCCCACCGCAGAACTCTTCGTCAACGGCAAGAGCCAGGGCCGCATCACCAAGAACCCTGCCGAGCGCCTCGACCGCTACCGCCTGCGCTGGAACAATGTGAAGTACGAACCGGGCGAAGTGAAAGTGATTGTCTATGATGCCGACGGCCGGCCCGCAGGCGAGCAGACCATGAAGACGCCCGGCCAGCCCGCCGCCCTGAAGCTCGACGTCTGGACGCAGCACTCCGCCGCCTCCCCGCTCAATGCTCAAACCTCAAAGCTCAAAGCTCAAACCTCCAAGCTCTCTCCCTCCGGCGATGACCTTGCCTTCATCACCGTCTCGCTGACCGATGCCGAGGGCATCCTCATCCCCGATGCCTCCGACCAACTGTCCTTCGAGGTCTCGGGCGCGGGCTCCTTCGAGGCCGTCTGCAACGGCGATGCCACGAGTCTGGAATCCTTTAAGCAGCCCACGATGAAACTGTTCAACGGCCAGCTGGTGGTCATCGTCCGCGGCGCCCGCCAGCCCGGCACCCTCACCCTGAAGGTCACCGACGCTGACAGATCCCTCGCGGCATCCGTTTCCATTCCGGTAGACTGACCGCCCACTGTCGTCCAGATGCCTTGTACGAGCTGTTCTGATGCCTTCCACGAGTTGTTCCGATGCCTTGTATGCCTATATGGAGATGCCTTCCATGAGTCGTGCAAGGCATCGGAACGCCCCGGCAACGCAGTTGCAAAGATACGAGACGGCAGAAGGCCTGCTGTGGACTTCTATGTTCAAAAGGCCCTAAACGGCGGCCGAATTACGAAAATATAACATATTTAACTTTCGTACACGCCGCCTGGGGCCTCGTTTACCCGCCTGTTAGAAATCATCTGGCGCGGTCGTACCACTCCTTCAGGACACCGCGGGGCGTTCCCTTCGAGACGAGAGCGTCGAGCGCCTCGCGGGCCTCCTTCTTGCGGTTGAGACGTATCAGCAGGTCTACTTTCGAGATGATGAATCCCTCATTGCCGGGGCGCAGGCGGACGGCCTCGTTCCAGTCGTAGAGGGCCAGTTCGTACTGCAGGTACTTCGTCTCGAAGGCAGCACGGGCGGCGTAGGCATCGGCACTGTCGGGGAACATCTGCACCGTCTGGTTCAGCACATCCATCGCATCGGTGCGCCGCCCCATCTTCTGCAGCACATGGGCCAGACCCAGACGGGCCTCGAGATGCAGGGGCTGGATGGCGAGGAAGGCTTCGTAGTCGACCCGCGCCAGATCGTAGTGCTGCTGGCGCTCATGGACGTAGGCCCTGAAGAACAGGGCCGCGAGGTTCTTCTCGTCGGCGCGGAGGATACGGCCATACTCTGCCAGAGCATAGTCCCAGCGCTCCAACTGGATGTCGGCCTCCGCCTTGCGCAGGCGGAGGTCGATATTGGCCGGATCGGCCCTGAGGGCCCGGGTGAGCGCCTCAAGGGAGTCACGCCATTCGCTACGGCTCTGGGCCGCAGCTGGCTGGAAGTGGAGGATGAAGAGTGAAAAATGAAGAATGATGAAGCACCGACGAATCACGATTCTTAGTTCTTCACACTTGATTCTTAAGTCCTCATTCTTCATCCTCACTTCTTCATTATATAATTGACGATCCACTCTCCTACCTCACGGGTGCCGTATCGGGCACCGCCTTCGACCTGGATCTCAGGCGTGCGGACATTGGCGTCGAGCGAGGCATTGACGGCCTCACGGATGAGGGCACCCTCCTTCGTAAGTCCGAAGTGCTCGAGCAGCATGGCGGCCGAGAGGATCTGCGCCAGCGGGTTGGCGAGGTTCTGGCCGGCAGCCTGTGGCCATGAACCGTGGACGGGCTCGAACAGCGGCGTGTGCTCACCTAAGGAACTGGATGGCTGGAGTCCCATCGAGCCCGTGATGCATGACGTCTCGTCGGTAAGGATGTCGCCGAAGGTGTTCTCCGTCACGATGACGTCGAAGAAGGTCGGCTCCGTCAGCACGCGCATCGAGGCGTTGTCGATGAACATATAGTCTGTCCTGACCTCTGGATACTGCGGCTCCATCTCCTTGGCGATCTGGCGCCACAGGCGACTGCTGGCCAGCACGTTGGCCTTGTCCACAACCGTCAGATGCCTACGGCGCGTCATGGCCATCTCGAAGGCCACCTTCAGGATGCGCTCAATCTCCGGGCGGGTGTAGATGTCGGTGTCGTAGGCCTTGTCGTTGTCCTGGTACTTCTCGCCGAAATACATGCCGCCCGTGAGTTCACGGATCACCACGAAGTCGGCTCCTCGCAGCAGTTCATCCTTCAGCGGCGACTTGTGGAGCAGGCAGTCGAAAGTGGCAACAGGACGGACGTTGGCAAACAGTCCCAGCTTCTTGCGCATGGCCAGCAGACCCGTCTCTGGACGTACCTTCAGCGTGGGGTTGTTGTCGAAGCGCAGGTCGCCGACAGCGGCGAAGAGCACGGCATCAGCCCGCATGCACACCTCGTGGGTGCTGTCGGGATAAGGATTGCCACAGGCGTCGATGGCATGGGCGCCACAGATGGCCTCCTCGTATTCAAACTCATGTCCGCACTTTACCGCGATGGCGTTGAGTACGGCCACACCTTGTTTCATGATCTCAGGGCCTATCCCATCGCCCTCAAGAATTGCAATCTTCAGTTTCATAATTCGTTCTTATTTTCGTTTTCATATATGTTCAACATCTTAAAAGTAGCCTTGATGGCTGCCTCTGTCTGGTCGGCATCGAGGCCCCGTGTTCGGAGTATCCTGCCGTCATCATTCCAAGTGATTACCGTCTGCACCAGGGCATCGGTGCGTCCACCAGGTGGGATGGTGACTGCATAGTTCTGCAGGATGGGGAACGTGCGTCCGAGATACTTCTTATAGATATAGCGCAGCGACTTCACGAAGGCATCATACTGACCGTCGCCTGTGGCGCTGGCCTCATACTCCTGACCGTTGATCTGGACTTTGATATTTGCTCCAGGTTTCAGACCATAAGCCGTTGATACAACATAGCTTACGAGTTTCACCTTATCCTCAGGCGCATCATGTTTCAACACGTCGCTCACGATGAAGGGAAGATCCTCCTGCGTCACAATCTCTTTCTTGTCACCAAGCTCCGTGATGCGCTGGGTCACGCGCTTCGTCTGCTCTGGTGTCAGCTCTAATCCCAGTTCCTCCAGATTCTTGGCGATGTTGGCTCGTCCGCTGTTCTTACCAAGGGCATACTCGCGCTTACGACCAAAGCGCTCAGGCACCAGTTCGTTTTGGTAAAGACCATTCTTCTTGTCGCCGTCGGCATGAACTCCCGCCACCTGCGTAAACACGTTGTCGCCGATGATGGGCTGATTGGGAGCCACGGCGATACCGCTATAGCTCTCCACCAGCCGGGAGATATCATTCAACTTGTCCTCATGAATATTGGTCTTGGCATGAAACTGGTCTTTTAATATTACCTGTACACTCGACAGAGGCGCATTACCACAACGCTCTCCCAACCCATTCACCGTGACGTGGAGGCCCTTGACACCACTCAGCACTGCGGCGAGTGAATTACTGACGGCCAGGTCATAGTCGTTATGGGCATGGAAATCAAAATGCACGTCAGGATAGCGCTTAATCATTTTGCGGAAGTACTCAATACACTGCAGAGGGTTCATGATGCCCAAGGTATCGGGTAGCATGAAACGACGAATACCAACATCGCAAAGAGCATCCATCACCTGGTATACATAAAAGGGAGAATCCTTCATGCCGTTCGACCAGTCCTCGAGATAGAGATTGACGGTCATCCCCTTCGTGCGAGCGTACTTTACCTCCTGGCGGATGGCTTCTATATGCTCCTCAGGCGACTTGTGCAACTGCTGCTGACAATGACGTAGCGACCCCTTTGCCAGCAGATTGACGGTGCGGCAGCCGCATGACAGTATCCAGTCTATGCTCTGTCCGCCGTCAACGAAACCAAGCACCTCTACCCTGTTGAGCATGTCTATCTGACTGGCATAGCGGCAGATCATGCCGACAGCCTCTTTCTCGCCTTCAGACACCCGCGCCGACGCCACCTCGATGCGATCGACATTCAAGTCGCGCAGCAGCATACGGGCTATGATCAGTTTCTCGTGTGGCAGGAAACTGACGCCATTGGTCTGTTCGCCATCACGGAGCGTGGAGTCCATGATCTCAACAAAGGGACGGAACCCCTTGTACTGTCCTACTTGTTCTGCCGTTCCCATAATTCTGTCTTGTCTTGGTTCTGCACAAGGAAGTCAATATCGTCGAGACCGTTCATCAGACAGTGCTTCTTATAGCCGTTGATATCGAAGTGCTCACTGCGCCCCGTGCCCTTATTGGTCACTGTCTGATGAGGCAGGTCGACCTCCACCAGCGTTCCAGGATCGCCCTGAATGCTCTGGAACAACTCTGCAAGGAAATCCTCTGAGACCACCACTGGCAGCACGAAGTTGTTCAGCTCGTTGTTCTTATGGATATCCGCGAAGAAGCTGCTGATGACCACTCGGAAGCCATAGCCGGCAATCGCCCAGGCTGCATGCTCACGCGAAGAGCCGCTGCCAAAGTTCTTGCCGGCAACAAGGATGCAACCGCTATAGGTGGGGTCGTTTAACACAAAGCCTTTATTCAGCGAACCGTCCGGATTGTACCGCCAGTCGCGGAACAGATTGTCGCCAAAGAATTTCTCCTCTCTCGTCGTTGCCTTCAGGAAACGGGCGGGGATGATCTGGTCTGTATCCACATTCTCCAAAGGAAGTGGCACGCAAGTGGATGTTATAACGTCAAATTTTTGTTTCACCTTGAAATAATGATTAAAGGATTAATGATAGCGGTTTAGATGAGTTCACGTGGATCGGTCAGGACGCCCGTAACTGCTGCCGCGGCGGCGACGAGCGGTGAGGCCAGTATAGTACGGGCCCCTGGTCCCTGACGGCCTTCGAAGTTTCGATTAGAGGTTGACACGGAGAGCTTACCGGCAGGAATCTTGTCGTCGTTCATCGCCAAACAAGCTGAGCAACCGGGTTGACGGATCTCGAACCCTGCATCCTCAAGGACCTTGTCAAGGCCCTCCTCACGGATCTGTCGGTCTACGGCCCACGAGCCAGGTACAAGCCAGGCAACCACATCAGCAGCCTTCTGACGACCCTTCACGATAGAGGCAAAGGCACGGAAGTCCTCGATGCGACCGTTAGTGCAGGCGCCGAGGAACACGTAGTCCACCTTTGTGCCCAACAGCTTCTGGCCAGGCTTGAAGTCCATATAGCGGAGGGCTTTCTCAAAATTGGCATCGCCACTGGCAGGAATGGATTCTGTAATGCCAATACCCATACCGGGATTGGTTCCATAAGTAATGCGCGGTTCGATATCTTCCGCATTGAAAACCAGCTCCTTATCAAACACAGCGTCGGCATCGCTCTTCAACGTCTTCCAATAACTGACAGCTTTCTCCCAGTCCTCACCTTTAGGCGCATACTGACGGCCTTTGATATATTCAAACGTCGTCTCGTCGGGAGCCACGAACCCTCCTCTTGCACCCATCTCGATGGAAAGGTTGCAGAGTGTCAGGCGACCTTCCATCGACAGATTACGGACCACCTCACCAGCATATTCAACGAAGTAACCAGTAGCACCGCTGGTGGTGAGCTGAGCCATCAGATAAAGGGCTACATCCTTTGCGGTCACACCTTTCCGTAGCGTTCCGTTGATGCTGATACGCATCGACTTCGGCTTTTGCTGAAGGATACACTGCGAAGCAAGCACCATCTCCACCTCACTCGTGCCGATGCCGAAAGCCACGGCACCCATGGCCCCGTGTGTCGAGGTGTGGGAATCGCCGCAGACGATAGTCATACCTGGCAGGCTCAAGCCCTTCTCAGGTCCTACGACGTGTATGATACCGTTATCCCTCGAGTTCATACCGTAGTGCGTCAGTCCGAATTCTGCTGCATTCCGGGCCAGCGTGTCAACCTGTTTCTTCGATACAGGGTCGGCGATAGGTTTGTCCTGGTCGTGCGTAGGTGTGTTATGGTCAGGCATACAGTATATCTGCTGTGGACGGAAGCATTTCAATCCTCTTGCCCGCATTCCGTCGAAGGCCTGTGGCGATGTCACCTCGTGGCAATAGAGTCTATCGATATAGAGCTGCGTGGGGCCATCGGTAACCTGCTGCACCACATGCTTATCCCAAATCTTGTCAAATAGTGTATTCATTTTGTCGTTATCTTTATTAGCTGCAGTTAATTTTCTTTCTTGAATTTGTTGATACAGTCGATGTATGCCTCTACACTGGCCGTCACGATATCGGTGTTTGCGCCAAAACCATAGTAGAGCTGGCCATTGTATTCAACCTGCATGTGAACCTTTCCCACATCGTCGGAGCCTTTCGAGATGGCCTGGATGGTGAACTCCTTCAGCGTCATCTGCTTCATGATGATCTTCTTCAGCGCCTTAATGGCCGCATCCACAGGACCGTTGCCCGAGGCTGCAGCCTCGAACTTCTGGCCGCTGATGTCGAGGCCGATAGAGGCCACGCTCTTCACGCCCTTACCCGTGGTCACCTGGAGGAAGTCGAGGCGTACGGCGTGAGCCTCGGCCATGTCTGCCCCAGCGAGCATCAGCACGTCGGCATCGTTCACCTCCTTCTTCTGGTCTGCCAGGATCAGGAACTTCTCATACACCTTGTCCAGCTTCTCCTCTTCGAGATCTACTCCGTTTACGTGGAGGCGATGCTTCAGGGCTGCGCGTCCAGAGCGGGCTGTCAGCACGATGCTGTTATCGTCGATACCCACATCCTTGGGGTCCATGATCTCGTAGGTATGCACATTCTTAAGCACGCCGTCCTGATGGATGCCGCTCGAGTGGGCAAAGGCGTTGCGGCCCACGATGGCCTTATTCGGCTGTACGGGCATGTTCATCAAGCTCGACACCATGCGACTCGTTGGATAGATCTTCGTGGTGTTGATGTTTGTGTCAATACCAAGTCCCTTGTGACATTTCAGGATCATGGCGATTTCTTCCAGTGAGGTGTTGCCTGCCCGCTCGCCGATGCCGTTGATAGTTACCTCCACCTGACGGGCACCAGCCATCACGCCATTGAAGGTGTTGGCTGTAGCCATACCCAGGTCGTTGTGGCAATGGGTGGAGATGATGGCACGGTCGATACCGTCTACATGTTCCTTCAGATACTTGATCTTTTCATAGTACTCCTGAGGCAGGCAATAGCCCGTTGTGTCGGGGATATTCACAACGGTGGCACCAGCCTTTATCACTGCCTCTACGACACGTGCCAGATATTCATTCTCCGTACGCCCTGCATCCTCGCAATAGAACTCGACATCGTCGACATAGCGCTTGGCATACTCCGTAGCAGCCACGGCGCGCTCGATGATCTCCTCGCGGGTGGAATTGAACTTGTACCTGATATGTTCGTCGCTCGTGCCGATGCCTGTGTGGATGCGCTTGTGCTTGGCATACTTCAGTGCCTCGAAAGCCACGTCGATATCCTTCTCCACCGCCCGCGTCAGGGCACAGATCACGGGCCAGGTGACGGCCTTCGATATCTCTATCACGCTGTTAAAGTCGCCGGGACTCGATATGGGGAATCCAGCCTCAATCACATCAACGCCCAGCTGTTCCAGTGCCTTTGCCACCTGAATCTTCTCTACGGTGTTCAACTGACAGCCAGGCACTTGCTCCCCATCGCGGAGCGTAGTGTCGAAAATGTAAAGTCTCTCGTTCATCTTTGTTCAATCTTTATGTTAATAACTACTTTTGTCGTTCTTACGATTTAAAATAAAAATCCTTCGCACTCGGAAGTGAGAAGGACTATAAACTTTGTATGATCTATTTCTACCTTATTTATATATACACCTTTTCACTTCCGCCTGCTCCCTGCAGTCGAATAATAATCAGGCCACCCAGTAGATTCAGATTCATCATGTGATTTTACGTTCTATTAATTTACGAATAACGATATATTGTCGTTTTCGGCTGCAAAAGTACACAATTCTGCCGTAACAAACAAATATTTTGTCACTTTTTTAATTAAAAAGCTTACATTAGAGAGTATTTAACAAAAAAATCCGCTCTGCTTTGCAAGCCAGAGCGGAATCATTTTTCTGAAAGACTTTCTTTAGTGAGTTCTTTACTTCACCTTCTCCACGATAGCCTTGAAGGCCTCGGGGTTATTCATGGCGAGGTCGGCGAGCACCTTGCGGTTAATCTCGATACCAGCCTTGGTGAGCTTGCCCATGAGCACCGAATAGCTCATGCCTTCCAGGCGAGCGGCAGCATTGATACGCTGAATCCACAGGCTGCGGAAGTTGCGCTTCTTGTTGCGGCGGTCACGATAGGCATAGGTCAAACCCTTCTCCCAGGTGTTCTTTGCTACTGTCCAAACATTCTTGCGGGCTCCAAAGTAGCCGCGGGTAAGCTTCAAAATTCTCTTACGCTT
>OCTX012290573.1_pt1 | contig 40498 bp, 34 predicted proteins | sample 1539691 | NCBI WGS metagenome assembly OCTX01 (sample SAMN02144231, study PRJEB22623) | gut metagenome | biome: sheep rumen | host: Ovis aries | place: New Zealand
ATGGGCTGGATTAAAAAAGTGGCAACATTGGCAGAAATATAAGATAGGCAAACTTGAAGAAGGCAGTCCGAATCAAGAAAAATCATCAGGCTTGTGATTTTTTCTGTGTTTTCTTTTGGTTGTTTGTGGAGAAATTCATACCTTTGCAGTGATTTTGTAACATGTTGATTGTCAATGGTTATTTCCGTTTTTGCGACATGTGTGCAACATCCGGTGCTAACGCATTGATAGACAGTTAAAGTCGTTTTCGAAGAGGTGAAGTAATAAAGTGTTATTAGATAGAAAAAGTGCAGGCCAATGGTGGTCTGCACTTTTTTTGAGCTTAAAGAATATTCAGGAAGAGGGTGATGATTCCCGTATTGATCAAATCAGCGAACATGGCGCCAGTGATGGGAACTATGAGGAAAGGCTTGACGGTATAGTGATATTTATAACACACAGCACTCATATTGGCCATCGCATTGGGTGTTGCACCAAGACCGAAACCACATAGTCCTGCACACAGTACGGCTGCATCATAATCACGTCCCAAGAGAGGGAATGCTACCATGTAGGCAAATAGTGCCATCATCAGCACCTGAGATACCAGGATGACCATCAATGGAAGAGCTAAACTTTGGAGTTCCCAAAGTTTAAGGGAGATCATGGCCATGCCGAGGAACATTGACAGGCAGATGTTACCCACACTGATGATCCGCTCCATGTCAAGCAGTTTTTCTGCTTTCATCTTTTTTCCGTTTTCCTTGTAACTGACGAACCCTAGTGTGTTACGAACAATGGCGGCTAGGATCAAGGCTCCAAAATAGGTGGGGAATGTGACCCCTGTCTTTGCGAACAACCAGCTCAGTATGGTACCTCCGCCCATGACCAGGATAATGCAATAAGAAGCCTTCGCATACTGCTGGAACTCTGTATCATATCCAGTTCAATACTTGTCATACGCTCTTTTTGTTATCGTTAGAATCTATATTGCAACTTCATATTGGCAGCATGTCTATTTACTTTTGCTTGATTACAGAATGCATCAAACATATCATGCCAGTCAACGCCCAAATTCCATTTCCTTCCCAATTGCTTGTTCACTGACAGACATCCATACACAGGCACGCCAGTCATCTCGCGCTCTGGTGTCTTGCTGGTAAAATATACCACTTGCATGCCTATCTGCCATTCATGAGGAAGATAAGCTGTCGGAGCAAATCGGAATGAAGCATAGGTTCCACTCTTCGCTGTATATAGATTTGAGCCTCCTCTCATAGTGAGCCATCTCGTCTTCCAATAGGCCGACAAACCCAGTTCTGCAAAATTCTCGCCATCTTCGACAGCATAATAACTCGCCTCCGTCTGCACAGTCAACTTCTGCCTACTATAGGCGTATGCCAACTTTACCTGATTGATAGTCCATTCCTTCAGCAGTCCTTTAGCCTTCGCCCACTCCTCATCAATGAGCGTATTGGTATTTGAAAAGAGGACTAAGTAGGAAGGATTGTAGTATTTTCGATAATAGCCCAGCTGACCAACAGTAAACCTCCATTTAGGCAATGAATAGGTGAACTGCAAATAGATATCATTATTGAAGACATCCCAGCTTCTGTCCGTATTCTTTTGCTTGGTCATGAGGAAATCACCCTCAGCACCCAGCATCATGGACAACCGATTGGTCAGCAAAGGCGTATTCAGCTCAACGATATACAATGGCAGCTTGTTGGATAAGTCCAGATCACAGGCATACTGATAGCCGCCCACGATGAGCAGCTCCGTACCCTGGTCATTGAAGGTGTGGAAGTATCGTGCCCATTCCAATGGTTCCCTTCGCAACACCTGTATTGTCACAAACCTGGATCTTAGCGATATCCTTGGCTTTCATCTGACTCAGAATCAACCTTGTGTCACCATTCATCGGACAGTTGTCGATGCGTAGGTTATAGCTGTCGATGACATCCTCATAACCGCCAATCATCAGTTCAGGCACCATCTGGAGGACATCCATCAACGATTCTTCCCCCGTCAGCTCCATCCGCTGAGGATAAATCATCGTCCTGTCTGCCTTGATCTCTATGACGGACAAATCATTTTCTGCAATCATAGAGACAAACGAGAGCAAAAGACTGAACAGCAAGAGACAATATCGATTCATCCTGTAAATGTACTGTTTTTTTTTAAATAACAGAGGTTATGCGGTCGGAAAGAGTTTTAATTCTTGGATCACATGTAAATCAGCAGGCAACCATCTAACGTTATCAAGTTCATCCTCCGCCAGCCACTTTGCGGCTTCGTGCTCATTCAGATGTAGCGCCTCGGTAAGCAACGAACAGATATAACAATGCATGGTCAAATGGAATTGAGGGTAGTCGTATTCCACCGTACAAAGGTACTTATCCACGCTGATTTCCGTAGAAAGTTCTTCACGTATCTCACGCTTCAGTGCTTCCTCTGGTGTTTCACCTACTTCCATCTTCCCGCCAGGGAACTCCCACCAGTCTTTCCAATCGCCATATCCACGTTGGGTTGCAAATATCTTATCTTCTTTGCAGATGATAGCCGCTACCACTTCTATTTGCTTCATCTTTCTCCTATTATCCTACGATTATTGGTTAGGGGTAGTACCTGTCCCATGCAAAGTCGCCGATGGTGGGTTTTGCTCCTTGATAATTCACTCGGATAGTTTCCTGTGCTGTTATCACCATGGTGGAGCACAGCAAGACAATGGCCAATGATAATCTTTTCATGCTTGAATAGATTTGTGATTATTACGATGCAAATATACGATTTTTCTAACAGATACCTTCAGTTTTAATGTTTTTTTAGTAGGCAATGGCCATTATAACTTGTCTATCATTCGTTAAGCGTCAGTTATTTTCCACGGCTGCATTAACAAATATTATGATCAATAATTTGGATATCTCAGATATTTTACATATCTTTGCATACGCTTTCTGAAAGAGAGTATTGTTCTTTGTCTTGTTGAACCCCAAATAAGCATTAAGAGACAGTCTTGAACTGCTCCAACCGAGCTGCCCTCATAAGTGGCCACGGTGGGAAAATAATGCGAGTCAGAGCCACGATCTTCTGATCAAAAGCTACTGACTAAAAACAAGCAGGAGTTTATCTGAGTATTCACATTAATAAACTGTAGCATTATGAGAAATCAATTCTACATTTCCGTTTCAAATCTCTTTGGTTGCATAGGGGCATACAATGCTTCTGTGCTCATTCGTCGTGCCTTCCGCCTTTATTCACAGCGTGAAGGCTGATCTCTCTATGGCTATCTGCAAAACAGTACCACAACATAAAAATATTATAGTATAATGAAGAACGATTTTTGGATTTTTTGCAAGACAAAGACTTGTAGGGTGTTAATTATTGACATTTACGACCCTTGTTATATGGAACGACCGCGTGAAGAGAGGTTCAGCGAACTGAAGTCACTCTTGGCGCACAACATTATGTCGGTTAAGAAAGTATATGTGCAATATACATATACCATCACAGAACTGAAGTTGAAGGCAGATTGGGTTGGCATAGAGCGTATTGTGGAAATCCATAAAATGCTGGAGAGACTTTATCCGCAGATAACACCTTTACCCAGAAAGAACGCTGTTCTCTACGACGGAACGCTGGAATTGGACGAGCGCCATGACAACAGTCATTTACCTCATTATAAAGTGGCTAGGCAGAAGCGTAACTATCAACGGAACAAGCATAAGGAGGGAGAGGTTTTTCAGAAAGACAACGGTGAGGCATATATCGTAGTGTATGGCACAGAGCGCCGTATCTGCGAACTGGTATGGGAAGCTTGGAAGGGGGAAATACCTGAAGGATTCCGAGTGGGTCATATCGACGGGAACAAACAGAACAACAGGTTGGATAATTTGGAATTAGTCAAACTACAATAAAACACAAAAGAAGATTATGAGTATCATAGCAGAATTGAACAAGAAGAGCGAGGAGAAGTTTCCACAAAACAAAATCATTCTTATCGACGGTCGAACACTCGACTGTTACCCGTTGGGCCAAGAAGTTCCTGAGAAGTTGGAAGACGACCACCTCGAATTGGACAAAACAGGCCAGTACCTCGTTATTGGCCGACGGAAGCCCACCCCCACCCCACAGCCGTCGCCAACCGTCGAATCACAAAGACAGCTCTTCGTAGACAACGCCTTCTACCTGTTGGCCCACAGCGAACGAATCCTCAGCGACAGCCGTATGTTTCTATGCCCCGTCGCTATTCAGAACGGGCTGGCTTATACCGGCACTTCGGGATTTCACGGTCCCACTTTGGGCGTTTACATCGAATGGTGGCTGCAGGCCAAAGACACCATGCATACCGACAAGAAAGGTCACCGCAGCCTTGTCTATCACCTGGCAGGCAGTCCGCTGAGCGGAATGAACAAATGCAGCGCCATTCGCGAAGACGGTCAGATGGAAACCGTCACCCTGTCGTCATTCAGTGCGCATTGGGGCCCGTTTATGAAACTCAACCAGCGCTATACCGAGGCCAAGCAACTCTATCAGTCCTACACCCTTCAGCAAGTGCTCGACCAGCTGCACCAGGAAGACAACGGGCAAACCGACTTCGCACCCATCATCGACGCCCTGTTCATGAAGCACGAGATTGACGTCCTCAACCGACAGATAGCGAGCATACAGGAAGCGTGCGACAGGTGGCAAAGCAAATACACCGACCTGCTGGTACACTACAACGAGGAGAAAATACGCCAGCTGTATGCTGAATACGAAACGCTGGCCGCCAATGTCGGCAAAGAAATTGACAGTCTGAAGGAACAGAAACGGAACCTGAAGGCAAGCCTGCGGAAAGGATGTTTTGACAACATTTCCTACCAACGGCAGCTGACACCACTGAATAAGCGTATTCAAGACTTGATGATCAGGATCGGTCTGTTCAAAATTAACAAAGTACGCGAGACATTCCCCGACAACGAAGACATCACCTTCAATATGATAGAGACATTTGTACATAACAAAAAGAATTAAAATGAAGAAAATTAGAATGATCAAGTCCGTCTATGACAACCAACGGGCAGAAACCATAGACGACTATTACAACGAGACCTCCAAACTGCTGACAGCATTCTTTTTCGGCGACGGCCACCCGTTCCGGGAATGGATGCGTCTGAAAGTCTTCGACGAAGAAATCCAGATAAGGCGCGTCAGGCTCATACCCGTGAAAATGGAAGAATATCGCCAGGAAGGCTGTCAGGACCCCATCATCTATGTCCACCAACTCTTGCTCGAAGTCATCATGAAAGATCCAGCGCTGGAATACGATTTCGCTGACGAGGGGAATCACGCCATGCAGACGCGCTACTTCAACGCTCAGTTAGGCGAGTACCTCAACGAGCAATGCTTCAACGTGCCCACTCAGAATGTCGACGAGACAGAACGGTTCCTGCACTATCTGGCACAATATATCCCCGCCATCTGGGACTACTTCCGCATCGTTGAACTATAGCCGTCCCCCCTCTCCGGAACCAAAATGAGCATTTATATGTATAAAATAATCTGCGCAATCCGGAATTATTTAGTATATTTGTAGCGGAAAAGAAATTCAATAAATACTTGTTATGAAAGAACTGAAATGCCCCAAATGTGGAAATGTATTCACGGTCGATGAGTCCGATTATGCCGACATAGTCAATCAAGTGAAGAACGCCGAGTTCCATGCCGAAGTCGACCGCCGACTGAAGGAAATGGAGAAGCAGCAGGCCCTCAAGCAGCAGACCGACATCCTCAAGGCCGAGCAGCGGTTGCAGAGTCTCGCCAGCGAGAAAGACGCCGAGATTATCCGGTTGAAGGCCCGTATTGAAGAAACCGATTCCAGGATTCGTGTGGCCGTGCTCGAAGAGCAGAACAAGTCGAAGGACGCGCTCCAGAAGAAAGAGCAGAAGATTGCCGAGCTCAAAAACGAGCTGACCGCCAACGAAAGCAAGTCGCTGGAAAGAGTGCAGAGCCTGAAGGAGATGTACGATATGCAACTCAAGGAGAAGCAGACGCAGATTGACTATTACAAGGACTTGAAGACCCGCATGTCGACCAAGATGGTCGGTGAGACCCTCGAGCAGCATTGCAGCACCCTGTTCGACACCACCATCCGTCCCCTCATGCCCAACGCCTATTTCGAGAAAGACAACAACATCGCCGAAGGCACCAAGGGCGACTTCATCTTCCGCGACAAGGACAACGATTTCGAGTATATCTCCATCATGTTCGAGATGAAAAACGAGAACGATACCACGGCCACCAAGCACAAGAACGAAGACTTCCTGAAGAAGCTCGACGATGACCGCCGCAAGAAAGACTGTGAGTATGCCGTACTCGTTTCACTCCTCGAGCCCGACAACGAGACCTACAACACAGGCATCGTTGATATGTCCCACCGCTACGAGAAGATGTACGTCATCCGTCCGCAGTTCTTCATCCCTATCATCACCCTGTTGGTACAGGCCGCAAAGAAGAGCCTCGAATACAGGCGTCAGCTGGCTGTTGCCCAGAGCAAGGAAATCGACGTCACCAACTTCGAGAAGAAGCTCGATGAGTTCCGCACCCTCTTTGGCAACAACGTCAAGAATGCCCACGATCGCTTCCATGATGCCATCGCAGCCATCGACAAGTCCATCGCCGACCTCCAGAAAGTGAAGGACAACCTCCTCAAGTCAGACGACCATCTTCGCCTTGCCAACGACAAGGTAGACAATCTCACCATTCGCAGGCTTACCTACAAGAACCCCACGATGAAAGAGAAGTTCGACGAAGCCCGTGAAGTCAGCGATGATGCCGAGTAAACTTTTCTCTCTCAAATCCTTGGTCGTTTCAAGAAATAAGCATATCTTTGCGGATATTAAAAAACAAACATAAAAACACATACGCATTTGGCATTATACAGTATTGAAAGCGAGCAGTGCTTGGGGCATAGCCCATTCAGGTGCAGTAAATGTTAACGGCGAGAGCGCATTCGAGCTCTCCCAGGCCATCATCAACAAAGCAAAAGAATAACACATTTCATATGACAAACGATAAACAGACCATTCATTTCGACATGTATTATAATCAAGGCTATACCTGCACAGGTTGTGCCATGATTGCCGACCTCCCCATTGATATTGAGTTTACTAATGATGAGATTGCAAAGATGCGCCAGCTCGTCAGCAAGGTCGATGAAGTTGATTATAGCGAAGGCATCATGCCTGTGCTTAAAGACCAAGCCCCAGAACTCTACAACCGCATTGATGATGTCGCCCGTTCAAAGATTTTCGAATTCCTCGTTGAGGACGGCATTCGTCAGGGCTACATAGAGTTTGATGAAGACGAGCTCCAACGCAACTTCGAGAATGATATAGAGGATGGCATTTTCGAATTCATTCCCAGCGACTATTTTGATATAGGTGAACAACCTGACGAAGATTCGTTGAAAGAGAAAGAATACCAAGTCTGGTACGAAAGTGAGATGTCTATTATCGACAGTGGAGATCTTGACTGGATTCGCTCACGTTATTCCGTCGACGATCATGTTACAATGGAAGACAACCCCGACTACACTGTCGACATTCCGGTCGATTTTCTTCCTGATTGATAGCAGAGTATTCACCAGACCCGCATTCAGTCTTGTATAGTAGCATTTCCATTTTTATCCACAGCTTGTGGAGCAATTCCGAGATAAGGTTAATAAAACTGATAAAAATACTCTATTTGCAAAAAATGGAAAATGGAAAAGAGGCAGTTGACAATGAACATTACCCCCCTCAAATCCTTGCGGTTTTTTGGGGGGGGGGAAATGCTTTGGTTACTGATTATGCCTTGTAAAAAGGAGAATTGCTAACATCGCCCTTTGAGGACAGAGCGAACTCTACCGTTTCGAAGTTGTAATTCTTCAGCAGCGAGTAGAATGCCTTCGAGACTATAGTCGAATCATTCTTGAAGGCGCCACATCCCCAGGCGCCAAGTATCAGCACTTCCACTTTTTCCTTGGCAGCAACATCCAGAGTCTTCTTGACGCGCGAAAAGATGACCTCTTCATAGTTGTTAGGCCTATGGAGCATCCTGGATAGTTCTGGTGCCGCACTTGTAATCACATCCACCTTATACCACTCATCCTGCTCCATCATCTTAGGATAGACTGGGTCCGTTCGCTCATCCGTCTTAAACACCACGACATCGGGTGTATAGATAAGGTCATCATTACCCATAGCGCCTAATTCCTGGGCCTCATACAGGCGGATATGTTTCAGGTAGAAAGACTCTTGCATTGCCTCCAAACAAGGTAATAGTGTAGAGCATCTGCAGAGCGACTCCTCCTGAGCCCCGGCACTAAAAGGTGCTCCGCCAACCGAGTGGTTGTTGGCGAAGTTCAGCACCGCCGTCTTCTTGCCCTTATAGGCTTTGGCTGCCTCAAAGCTTCTCTTACCAGAGCAGACATACCTCGTCTCACTCTTCTCTACTGGGGGCTGGTCGATATTCTCCTCCTGAGCCACCATAAACTGGCGCTCAATCGAATTCCTCACCGCCTCTTTCAACTCCGCGACTGACTCATACTGTTTCTTCGTGTCAGTCATCACCTCATTGTTAATTCTTCTGTAGTCCCACATAGTTTTTACTATATTAAATTAAATGGTTTATTGGTTTTATCACTTTTCCATCCAGAAATATAGCCTTTTTCCAAATCTCGCATTTTGTATCTGTATTCTATGGTTGTCAATGCAAGCCTAAACTTGCGAAAGTTGATTCCCGCTATCTTTTTCTGCAATTCCTCCAATGTTATTTTGCCTACAGGCACTTTGGCCAAAGTCACATGCAGGCGATATGGTTCCATTTCAATTCCCAGACGAGATGCCTCTTGTCTAAGACTTTCCACCAATTCCTGGAATTCTTTTTCAGGGCGAGTTGATGTCAGGTTAACAATATGCTCAGTCCCCGACCTGTTGGTAAAGACATCCAGCTTGTTGAATGTCAGAATAGGAGAATATCTATGAATCAATAATCTGCTGAATGCATTTCTCAGTTCATCTTTCCGGGAGTCGTCATTCATGAAGATGGCAGTAATATGGAATCTTTTTTCTTTACAATCTACATCTATCTCCTTCATTTTCCTTTTCAGCTCTAGAAACCATTTTGCATGAGTACTGATTCCTACATGTATTTCCAAATAGTTATTCTTATTCTTTTCCATCTTAATACCTTTAATCCTACAATAAATATCCTTATTTCTGCAAATATAAAGAATACTTCTGAGACAACCAAATCCTTATACATGTAAATCCCCCACCTAAATTCACCCCGCCAGCTATCTTTATAACCAGAATCAAAACGGTTATAATATGAGATTTTACAAGCAAGTGTGGGGCATTTTCTGGGAGTTCAACTCCATTGGCGAGTACGTCTGGTTTGTGATCGGCAGAATCATTGGTACCATCATCTTCCTAGTTGGCATGTATCTGTTTGTTACATGCGATAGCTCCGATGTAACAACTCAGAACACCACCGATGAATACGAAGTAATCCCAGCAAGTGTATATGAGTATTAACCAATAAAATACAGATCATTATGGTTTATTGCGAAGCCCAACTAGGCTGTATGTTCATAGACTACAACAATGCCTATTTCGACAACATATTGCCAATACCCAACTTCAAGATCAGGCACAGTGTGAAATTCCTGGGATACTTTTCATACATCTATGATGAGTTCGGCCCCATCGAAACCATCGAGATATCCGACTTTTACGCTTACACCCCCAATCAGCTTCGTGATATTATGATCCACGAGATGATTCACTATTACCTATATTATATAGGAGAGGATGTAAAGTTGAAACACGGAAAGGCATTCAAGAAAAAGGCCCGTCAGCTCAACAAGATGTATGGTCTTCACGTCACCCCAACCATCGATCTGACAACCTATAAGCCACGAAACGATGCCCCCTTCCTGAAACGCCTCTATTTCCGCTTAATTAGATGATAAAAACTTCAAAGATATCTCAAAAAAAATTAGCATACTTTGTTAGATTTGCTATTTCTCATGTACTAAATAAATGAAAGGACTTCAGAACGGAGTATATTAGTAATTTAAAATAATGTAGTTATGACACAGCAGAGAACAAATTCCGAAAGCAAGGCTACCATCGTGAACAACACTGGACGTAAAATCCGCAATCTGTCACTGGACGAACTTCGTTATGAGGTGTGGATGAAGTTCCTCATAAAGGCTTACCGCAAGGACAAAGTGCGCCTTGAACAGTTACAGAGATATGCCGACGGCCTCGAGGAGGAGAATGTGGCACTTCAGAAACAGCTCGATAAGCTGAAGAAGTCCATCAAGGCGGGGCATTTCAATTAAGAAGGGAGGGTATCCTCTATGTTAAATTGCCCAAAACCATTGGTGGTTTACAAATAAATCCCTATATTTGCAGAAACTAATAACAACAACGAATAATAAAAAAGCTACAAGCCTATGTTCCGGAAAACCTTACGAGACCGTAACCAGCATGTTCTTGGTTACATCGATACAGAGTTAAGCGGCCGCCAATGTCTGCGCGACAGTAACAACCACGTCCTCGGCTATTACGAGCCCAGCCGCGATCAGACCGTAGATTCCAACTACCACGTCATTGGGAACGGTAATCTGCTCACCACACTCCTATAGGATTTGCAGTATATAGTTAATGTACAAATAGTATAGATATAATAACAGAATTAGAACTTATAGACAAATGAATTATACCATGAAACAAGACGAGATTGTTAAGAATTCCAAGGAAGAAATCATTTCCTTGTTGAAGGGTATTAATCGCCCAGGTATAGATAACGTAATTCGTTACTTATCCCAGAGCACGTTTTTCAGTGCTCGATGCCATTCTCATCATGTATTTAAAGGTGGCTTGGCCGTACACTCTTTAGGTGTTTATAAGGAGTTCGAGAAATTAAATACCGGACTTCCTGAAGACTCTATTCGCATTGTATCTTTACTTCATGATATCTGCAAATCCCATCATCCTTCTTACGACCATATAGGTAAGGGGCATCACGGCTATCGTTCTGTGCTGTTACTTAAGGCATTAAAACTCAAGTTCAATATTGGTGAGTATTATGCTATCGAGAAGCATATGCATCGCATCAAACATACTCCTGCTGAAGGCCAATATGGTATACGCGACTCCATACGTCATTATCTTCATCAAAGTGACCATCGAGATGCAGAAACCTTCCCCCAAGGCTTTGACAGCTACAACACCCAGAGAAGTTCAAAGTATTTAGTCGATTCCTACATCTACTCTACATGCAAGAAGGGGAAAGAAGTCTTAATTGATGAATTGCATAATCGACACAATGATTTCTACGCAGCATTTGGGAAACTGATTCCTAATAATGATAATAGATAGATAACAATCTATATATGCGTTACCAGAACATTAATCAAACAAAAGATGAATATGGAAACAAAGAAGAAAAATCTACCAAAACCTACCGCAGAAGTGATTAGAGAGTTTGAAGAACTCAATGACAAGCTAAAAGGATTGGACCCTTCATGGACTGAAGAAGAGTTAAAAGCCGTTAGCAGAGTACAAGAATTAGCAACCATGTATGACTGGTCGAATGTCAAGTTCTCCGATCCTACAATCTTTATCCCATAACCGCATTCTCCCTCAAAGTTGGCTTTGAGGGAGAATTCTTAAATGTATTCACTGATACAGCAATTGAGCATTTTCTTACGGCTCACGTCATCAAGCTTGTTCAGTTCACTTAGAGAAATGAATTCAAATCCATCTCCTACAATCTTTACATGCCCCTCGACGCCGTTAAGTATGAAAAGCAATGGTTCCTCTTGGGAATCCATCTTTTCAATATCATCAAAAATCGGTGGAAGGAAAGGTGATGTTGGCTCAGCGAAATGCCAATACCCCCTTAGTTCGTTACTTTCATATGTCAGCCCCTTCTCACTGCATACATAAGAGTCGATGATATTATCGCACATCTCCTTTCCCCATTCATCCATGCACCCCCAAGCCGTTCTTCCATTTTTCCGATATACATATGGCGAGTTCATAAACTTCTTGCCTGCCAGTTTTATTTCATCATATTGTTCCGTTGTCAGTTCCTTGCCAGAACCATCAAGAGCCACTAATATGTATTTTTTATCTCGAATAGCAATAACCGATTTTCGCTGATAATCATCTGTAGTTTTAGGGATGAATCCGAATTCATCATAATTAGGTGGTACAAGAATGTTGCCTGATAGGCCTTTTAAACCCTTTCCCCCGTTTCTCTTCTTGAAAACCTTTACGACGTTATGTAGAAACTTATCTTTTATTCTGCTTATGCTGATCCTATTTTTTTCAAGTCTTTTTAGGTATAATTCTTTTGCCCTTTTTTCTTCTTCAGCTATTAGTTCAATTCGCTTGATATCATCATACACAGATTCAACCTTAAACTTACATTCTTCTTCGAATCTAACGCCCATACATCTAGTGCTCGCTATAGGAAGATCGTTCTTTCCATCAATGGGTTTATTTACCCTTTCCAATGGTTGACTATATCCTTCCGGTGCCAAATCCTCCTTAGCCTTTGTGATGTCAGGCATAAAGTTTAAAAACGACTGAAATATCTCATAATTATTTTTTAATACATCTGCATCGATAATCTCTCCTATATGTGCCATTTTGTTACGAAACTTTGAGAGTTCCCTCCAGGCATCTAGAAATGTTTGATTACTTAACCAAGAGTATTGATCAAAGAAACCATTATTGTCCTCTTTTTTTAATACCATTAATGCACGATACGCATCGCCTAACGAGATGGTCTTTAACGATGTGGAATCTTCCATATTTCTTTGAGTTTAAAGATACGGCCTGTCTATCAGTTATTACAGGTAAGACATATCGGGGGTATCTCTTGCAATAATACTTAGGCATTTCTACTCCTCTGAAAGATCTCATGATCTGAACAACCGAACTATTGATTTCTTGCTCCACGAACTTGCCAATGTATAAACCAAGAGCCGAATAATCAAGTGGGGACAAATTCTTGAGTTTGTCCTCATCCTCCATTACCTCTTGCAAAGCATTAAACATGTCCTCATACACGCGACTCAATTTGTCGCATCCGTTAGTCAGTCTATTCTCTTTCATATTCATATGTTTGGCCATTTTTTAGGAATAGCATAATTTCAATTAGCAATATACTATTGTCTTTGAGTTCCATTATTGCGTAAACACATTTTATTAAACGTGGCAATGAAACAAATAGGGTAATGCAAAGATACAATTAGAATTCTAATTCAATATATTTTTTCTTTTTTCTATCGTTTTTTTTTGAAATATTAATATTAATGTATATCTTTGCATTAACTTAATAGAGGGAATAATAACTACTAAACCAAGCAATATGAAATTCTTTAAATATAGAGAAGGGATGAGTTCTTGGTATGGCTTGTATGAAGGCATATCTGTCTTGGATTCGATTAATGATTATAGGTTTGCCATTAGACAAACTGAGGCAGGAAGTGGTGTGTACGAGTGCTATTTTCCAAATCCTAATGATTCTGACACATGTATTCATATTACAAATATCAGTCGTGAAGATATCATCTCAATATTGGAAGATTGCGATGAATTAGATGCGTTTTTAAGAGAACAAAACCTAAGCGAAGATGACCTAAGGGGTGAAATCGCGATTACGGCTATTCTTATGTATCTGGATGACAGCTTTGATATTATTGAATTTTTTGACTTACAGGATAGAAATGAGTCATCATATAGCAAGTCCACAGTATCTGAAATAGTACTTAAGAGTTTTAGAAAAGTAAGCAGAAATCAGTCTTCATTTTTTGATGAATTACTAGAAAGGCGGAATTTTGATCGTTGCCCTGAGTATTTATGGAAAATAAAAGTAACCGACGACGAATATCAAGAGCTTAAAGAGTATATTGCCAACAAAATCCGAGAAAACGCAGCTTGTAATTCGTATGAACGTGAAGCAGCTTTGTTGTATGCTGAGTATCATAGACGGGGATATGGTTTTAGAAGCACTGGCGATCATAATGACAATAGGCCCAAGGCATTAGTTTTCAATTCTTTAGGTATAAAAGAGCAATGTAAGATAGATGTTGATTCTTTTGCTGAAATTGCTAGGAGAGGTGCAAATCGTTTGGGTATACAATTGTATACAAACGATAGGACGCAGTATGTTTTTTCTCTATTCTATCATGGAGGACTGCCTCTAAAGAAATTGTCTCAGAACCCCTCTCATCCGTCATGGCACAGATTGATTCGTTATATTATCGAATCCGACGATTTGGTCGATTTTAGTAATATTGACGATTTGGTTACAGGTGTAATTGCCAATAGAATAGATGCTTTGAAAGCATTTTGTCGAGAACTCCAAAATGCCATTCTGACAAAAGATTATCATGCACTTCCATTCTTCTGTACCTCTGAGGATGACTCTAGATTCAAGATGTTCTTGAATCTAGGTCAGAAAGCAATTAAGGATATTAGAAGTAAGAACCCATTCCGGATACAATGGATGTTTGAGGTTAATATGAATCAAAAAGTGATTCGCCCCAGATATTGCATTTATGGACCAGATTCCATTTCATTGGGGGCAGAGTTCTTGAGCGATAACCATTTGGAGGAGAGAGAGTCTTTTACAGTCTCATGTCTGGAAGATGGTAAAGAACTTGCGAATATTGTTTATAACAGATATCAAGAACAAAATGATTTTTATGCCAATAGACCCTTCTCGATATCTTTTGCTTATCGAGATGTCGCGAATATTTCCGTCAGATGTACAGAGCTAGATAATAAAGTAATCTTATCAGAGGAATTGGATATTGATTCCCCACAAATTATCAGAGAACAAGAAGATGGTGAAGATTACGAGATGACCAGAAATAGTTTCATCGGCCATAAAGAAGTATTGGTAATTGTGCCTACAGGATGGATTATTGAAAACGAGCAGAATTATATTGTAGATGAAGGGTATGATTATCTTGGTAGTGAGGCTCGTATTATAACACTACCAAAGGGTGTTGAGAATCAGGCCGTTGTTCTTACTGATACCAATGGCAACAGAAAAACCATATCTGCAACAGTCCCCTTGGCAAAGGTCATTGTGATGAATAGGGGAATATCAGAATATGTTCGTCAAAGCGCTTTCTTTAATGTTAAGAATTTGGCATATTTCGTAAAGCGTTCAGATGATTCAAAGAGAAGGATCAGCCGTGAAGATCTTCGTTTCTGTAGTGATAGAAGAACTGGAGAATGGCTTCGAGAGCCACCTCTCGGTTATATATATGTCAAATCAGCGGATCAAAGCATTTATGCTGACCCTGTAAAAATCCTTAATTTAGGAAATAATCCTAATCAATTCCGCGTTAATTATTTGGGTTCACATGCCCATTATTTTAGATTATCCGTAGAATGGGATAAAGGAACTATTGAATGTCCAGATGGGGAACGAGAAGACAATAACTGGCGTTTGGATAGATGTCGTCTTGATGATAGCAGATTTGCAACATTCAATTTTGAACCTATACTAGGCAAATCTTTTTCACTATCTGTAAAAACTAGGTTTAGTGATTTCCAGATATATGATAAAGATGGTCACCCAATCCCCAATGATAGTTACCTTTCTTTGGCGGATTTACCTACTTATCGATATCATATTCAGGACATTAACTTAAGAATTAACGTTAGGATATGCGAGTCTGGAACCGATGCTATGGATATAAGAGATGAGAATTATACATATACCATACGCTCGCGTGGTCAATTCGGAGAAATGGTATTAGTTACAATTACTGATAATAATAACAATAGTACTAACCGTGAAATACCTAGGGAGTCTTCACTAGACCACTTGTTTGGTGGTATGGAAAATCTAAAAACTCGTTTTAATCGCCATCAAGGGGACATGCGCAAAACGGAAATATGTGTATCAGCCACTATTCTTAATCGATATCTGTGTTTTAGAATTAAGAAATACCCGTACATCTTTATAAAGAATACCTATAACGAAATAGAAATTAGGAAGCAGGCCGACGAATGCCATGTACCCTATAACGGTCTTGTAAAGGCGATGCCTTTATATCAATATGAAGATGCCAAGGCTGTAGAACTTGTACAAAATGAAAATGGATACTATCTTTTACCAGATGAAGTACGACAATGGAAAGATGTATTGCTATATTCTGGAAAAGAAGAGTGGGTATTGCCACATTTCATAGATTGTTCCATTAATGGCGAAAACCCCGCTGCAAGGTGTGAAAGAATGAGAGATATTTTCTTCCCAATGAGAAATGAAGAATATCCCAATGCTGTTATTTTGGACACAACGTGGCAACGTGGATGTTTCTGGTTTGAAAAGGCATATAAGGAGCATATACCAGCATCGAGTCTTTTCGATTTACAAGCTATAATGTCCAGCAGTGAATTGATGGCACGTTTTGTATTCAACATGCTTTTGCGTGGGTTAAAAGAGATAAGCTTTAGTGATTATAAGGTTTGGCTCAAGCGCGCTTTGCTTGATTTTGCAAACGAGAATGCTTTCCTATGGATTTGGGTTCATGAAAATGATTACAGATTCAATAGTCTTGGTATTGAGGCTATAGATTATAGTGTTTTAAAAGATTACCTTCAAGGATGGTATGTTTATAAGTTAAGCCAGCAACTAGATGATGAGAGTATAAATGAGAATAACAATAATCTTCTTAGGTATTTTAAAGGAGAACTAACAGATGAAAACATCTTTAGTTTTATCATTGATTTCATAAATGAAGAATTCTATCCTTTCATCAAGGATCTGAGACTTTCGTCAATGGATCATTTCCTGAAAGACAACCGAAGGCATATAATTGCCCAACAACTGATGGCCAAGCTTAATAATGTAAGATTCGAGGTGCCAGACTATGTAGACGATAATATTGATGCTCTTTATTTTAATCCTGGAGAAGAAGCATTATTTGAACGTTTTATGAATGACGAAGCCAGAAGAAGGCCAGAGAACTTTAAGAGGTTTTATAAGAGGGCAAATATGTATTTCTGCACTATCAGAAATAATCCAACTTTAGACTTGTTTTCATATAAGCCATCTGTTAGAAAAAGTGTCCTTTATTACACTTCGTATTTTAAAGATTTGTTTATTCAATTGTGTACCTATAACCCCAGTTAATTATGAAATTCGTTAATATTTTCAAGGAGTCGGAAAAGAAAGTTGAGAAAGCTCTTCTAAGTTTGTGGACCTTAGGTAGCCATCCAATGAGAGATGCTGTAATGGAAATGTTCCGTAATGAGCCATTGATGGCAGAACCTGTTTTTCAGTCTACTTACGGCTGGGAAACAACAGAGGATAATTCATGGAGGAATTCTTTTCTCCCTGAAGTAATAGATGGACTGGGTATTGGTGCTCAATATCCGCCATACGCCCATCAGGCAAGTTGCTGGAAAACACTCTTGGATAGAACTGAAACAAAGAGTATTGTTGTGACTAGTGGTACTGGTTCTGGTAAAACGGAGTGTTTCTTATATCCAGTAATGAACGATATTGTAAGAGAAGTTCAGGATGACATTGCCAATGGGAACGACCCAGATGCAGTTCACGCTATTTTCTTGTATCCCCTTAATGCTTTGATGGCCGATCAGTGTAAACGCATTAAAGAAATGTGTGATCAGTTTAATGGCGTTCGATTTGCGGTTTATAATGGTAACACACCAGAACATTCCAACCCTAATGATGGAGCAAACTCTCAATCGCAATTGCTCTCTAGAGATGAGATTCGTAATACGCCCCCCCAGATTCTATTATCCAATCCCAGTATGTTAGAGTACATCCTCGTTCGTGGAAAGGATCAGAATTTTATAAATAGATCTCGAGGAAAACTCAAGTGGATTATAATTGATGAGGCTCATAGCTACTCTGGCTCTGCTGCAGTAGAACTGAAGCACCAGATTAGTCGTATACTTGATGCTTTTGGAATGGATATTGCAGATGTACATTTTGCATGTACCAGTGCCACTATTGGAGGTGCCAACGGAACGGCAGCCCTTCGCGAGTTTATTTCAGAACTCACGGGGCAAGATATACAGAGGATACATGTAATTGGTGGCAATAGAGCCATTCCTGAAATCTCTACCGAAGAGGTAAATACGCTGTTGAATGAGAATCATATAGACTTGCCTGCATCTAATGTCATGAAGGTTCGTGATCAGATAAATAATTGCTCAGGAATGAGCCTCAAAGATATGTGGAGCATAATCCATGGTTCGATAGAAGGATTTGATACACTTGCTGCATTGGAAGAAATTGACAAACTCTGCGAGTTGAATGATCCGAGAAACAAACCATTGCTATCATTACGTGCTCATTTCCATATGCGTACCATCAATGGCCTATATACCTGTGTCAACCCAAATTGTCAGTGCAATGCCGACGGTACTCAGTATAGGCACCTTACAAGCATTACGGGGACTACATGTAAGTATTGTAATTCCCCGTTGCTTGAAGTTATACAGTGTAAGGAGTGCGGCCAGTTTATGGTTTCTGGTGAATATAATATGAACACCCATCTGGTAAGGCAACAAGTTGACAAAATGGAAATCACTTTGGGACTTAGGGTTACTGATGCTAGAGGAAATGATCTACCAGCAGCACCTGCCGCAGATGGTTGGGCCGAATTTAAGTTGGCGGCATATGAAACTGGCTATATTCAGCCAATAGATAATGCCCATGCCAGTAGATTCGATTTTGCATTGAATAATAATCACGAATTGGTTCTTAGTCCTAATAATGACGGAAACTACATTACATTGGAGGGTGATAATCGCTCTCTTAAATGCCCTTGTTGTGGCGAATCTGAAGGTTCTTTTGAACATTTCCGTGTCCCTGTTGATAATCTTAACCGGTTGGTGGGCCGTGTCTTGTTGAAAGAAACTGCCCCACAGGATCAAGAGTGGGGTAAGTATATAGCCTTTACTGATAGCAGACAAGGAACAGCCATCGGTGCTAAGAACTTTAATATAGAGTCAGAACGAATTGCTGCTGGTAGCGCTCTTGTCAAAGAACTGATTCAAAGAAGAGTTGCTTATCATACAACCCCCCAATATATACAAGCCGAAAAACTTTACAATACTCTCTCAAATCTGCCTGAAGAAAACAAAAATGAACAGATTCGTGGATTAATAGAGAGTGCTTGGAACACAATGCAACAAGATAATGTTCCCATCACTATGCGAGAAGTCGCAAACACTATTATCGATGGGAACCTCTTTAACCATTTAAAGTCAAGTGATGATCATCTGGAAGCCTATAAAGCAGCCGTTACTCGAACATGTCTGGGACGAAGACCACTTCGAAAACCGTCTCTTGAGAGTCTTGGACTAATAGAAATTGTATACGATGGTATTAACCGGTTGACTGCTCCAACAGCATTGAGTAATTGCCGCAAGGCGGATGGATCAGAGTTTACAGACCAAGATTGGAGGGATTTCCTGAAGATTGCCCTTGATTTTGTCATACGTATGGGTAACCATATCCAACCCTTAATCCCCAATGAACGTCAGTATGCTCGCGAAGGAAGTTTTGGTTGTCCTATCAATCAATTGTCAGGAATTAGCAGATCTGTAGCAGATAATATTAGGGTCATTCAAAATCGTTTGGTATTGCTTCTTTGTGCTGCTATGGGCATTGATACGACAGATCAGTTAAACGCTGAAGCAGCTCGGATTAATGGTATTATGAATGAAGCCTGGAATCAGTTAACTAATCCCCAAAACAATTTGCTTACCATGGTAGCCCAAAACGGAAGGGGGTATGACGATAATAGGTTTTATGGTCAGGATCATCAATATGTAGGGTATTACTATATAGACTTATCCCCTGAATCTCATTCGTGCAGAGTCAAGTTTTTGACAAGGGCATGGCAATGCCCAATGACCCATAGGTTGGTTAATACTCTTTTCTGTGGCTATAGTCCTGCTATGACTGGTAATGTCAGCCGTAGGAATTTTGACAAATATAAAGTTACCACAGAGGTTATTGAGATGCCGATTCCGCCATCTGATGATCGAACGGAAATCAAACATTGGATTGATAATGATGAAAATGTACGTCATCTTATAGAGTTAGGACTATGGTCCGATTTCCATGACAGTTATTTCTTGTCTGAATCCGCTTGTATTGCTGCCGAGCATTCTGCCCAACAGTCAAAAGATAAATTGGAAAGATACACAGAACAGTTTATCAATAACCAGCTCAATGTCCTGAATTGTTCTACCACCATGGAGATGGGTGTAGATATCGGAGATATCGAGATAGTACTGATGGATACGGTGCCACCAGGGGCGGCAAACTATTTGCAGAGGGCAGGACGTGCTGGACGTGCTGGTCAAAGCAAAGCAGTTGCCTTTACACTCTGTAATGCTACACCAATTGGTATGAAAGCTTTCAGAAATCCTATGTGGGCACTTCTTGACAATAATGAGATGAAGATGGTTCAGTCGAGCCTTGTTATCACGCAGCGGCACATCAATTCATTCTTCTTCCGGCATTTTGTGAACGAGAATATCAATCAGTTCACGGCTGTTACAGATTTGGAAGACTTCTTTGGCACAGACCAGAACAACCCTAATTATTGTGCTTCATTCATAGATAAATTGCAAGACTATAATGGAGACGTACAATTAAGGGCTAATTTCCATGATGTGTTCGGAAATCAAGTTGTGTATGCGGTAAATAATACCCAACAAACGATGCAGGACATCTCAGACAATTATTGGACGACCATGAATAGTCTCTTGGTAGAACAGCAAAGGGTTCAACAAGAGATTATACAGCAGCAGGCTCAAGGTAATCAAACTACTGATTCTTTAACGAGAAAAGAGATTGCTATATACTCTCAAATTATGAGAATTCGCAAAGAAAATCTTTTGGAATATCTTACGGAAAATCAGTTCCTGCCTAATGCCAATATGCCAACAGGTATAGTGGAGTTTGATTATTGCGACTCTGCGATTTTTAGAGATAAAATAAGAAAACGTCAGGAGATAGACAGGATTAAAAGACAAATTGAGCTAGAAAGAAATGGAAGGAATGATAGTAATACTCTACGAAATTACCATGATAGACTTAGAAAAGCAAGGAAAGAATTAGAGAAACTGATTAATTCGACCATTGTGCAGCGTGATGTCCGGACAGCTCTTAATGAGTATGCCCCAGGACAGACTATTGTTATCAACGAAAAGAATTACATCTCTAGTGGAATTAGTTATTGGACAAATCTGAACAATAACAGACAAAGGTATTTATATCATTGCGAAAACTGCGGTCATACAAAATACACTGCCTATCAGCTGACGGATTGTACATGCGAAGCGTGCGGAACAAATCAATATCTTTCTATTTATCCAAGACTGGCAAACCGTAATGTTCACTTTACAGAAGCATTTGAACCAGTGCAGTTTCGTACGGATTGTACAAAAGATTCTTCACGGACAGAGGCTACCGAAAAACGCTATTATGATATCCGTGCTGAGCTTACAGGTATCAGTTGGGATAATAGCTCGCAATTGAATAATATAGAGTTCGTCAGCGAGGAACAAGGTGAAATTATCTACTACAATCTTGGAGATGGTGCAGGCTTTGCAATCTGTCCTGATTGCGGGAGAGCAGAACTTGACAAATGGGATGCTAACAATGTTCTGGGTAACCATAACACGCTCAATGGGGGAAGCTGTCCTCGACATGGAACCATTAAGCGGCATGTTGCATTTACTGGAAGGCAACAGACATGTTATACAGCGATGAAATTCTATATAAACGATTTACCCTCAAATGATAAAATGTTAGTGATGTCCATGGGGGTTATGCTCAAGAGAGCACTCGTAGAATATATGCATGTTGATGAAAACGAAATTGATTTCGGTATTAAAAATGAGCGAGATGCTGTGGTTTTGTTTGTTTATGATGTTAACAAGGGGGGATGTGGTTATTCAACACATCTGGGCAATCCAAATGAATTGCAGAGAGTCATTGACATTGCCTACAATATGATAATTGAATTCCCGTGCCATTGTGAGGATGACGACACCGGCGAAGGCGCATGTTCCCATTGCTTAATTGAAAGGACAACATTTAGGTATCGTGATTTGCTTTCAAAGCACAAAGCCTATGAATGGCTTGTTGCCCAAAGAGGCAATAGGATTGAGGTTCCTACCAATATCCGTAACATTTCAGACGGTGCGTTGTCTGTGGCAGAAGATCTTAAGGCGATTTTGAATAAAACTGTCAAAGATAGCAATGTCGCAGAGATAGGTATTTGCGTATCTGCAAATGCAGGGATCAACGCTTCTGATTTCATTGATTTGTCTACGACCGTTGGAAAAGCGCTGAATGATGCGGTACATAATGGAAAGATTGTGAAATTGTATGTCGAATACAATGACGACCTTGACGATTTCGATACATTATACAAGTTAACGAATATCACGCAAATGATGCCTAATTTCCAAATCCTCCCAGTTAGATCTTTAGGGCAATATCCAACATTACTATTAATAAGGGATAATAATGGATATAGGCATTATTTCACGGATGAATCATCAGATAATCTTTGTATGGCTTCTGAATGGGTTTCGTGCACAAATAGGATTTTTGAGGATAGGAACACACCTGATTTTGAATATACCACACTCCCAAATATAGCTTCGGTTATAGGTAAACTTAGAACATCAGGAAAGCTTGTACTAGAGGGTGACATCCCTGATCAGAGATACAATGTCACAAAAATTTTTAGTAATGCTATTTGCCAAGGTATTATTAGGGATGTAAATGTTATCAATCAGATAGAAAATATTTTAAGAGATCAGAATGTGACAGTCAACTTCAGCGATGCTTATGTTAATTCTGCTCTGGCAGGAATCATTTTGGCATATATGATAAAAGAAGTTAAAGATTTGTTCAATTGTAGTATTGATCATATCACCCTGCAGTTAGATAGCAAAAAGAGGACTTGGGGAAATGGATTTAATAACTATAATTATATATACGAGAATTTTGAAAATAAAGATGCTTGTAATACATTCATGGAAAACATCTTTAACGATGTGTTAGATTCCGATTATTATGAGGAGTCCAATGTCAAACATCACAGATGGCTTAAGTTTACCTCACCGAGGGGATGCGTAGAACTGCGCCCAGATCATGGAATAGATGGTGGATGGTTTACGCGTACAAGGTATTGTGATATTGAGTATATGAATGACTATAGTAACATTTACGTATCAAAAAAGGACTATGGGCAAGCGGATGTGATTTACTATGTTATAATTAATAGGTAAGCATTCGTTAACTACAGGTAGTAATACCTCTATATTATAATGACAGCAGCTATAACTTCATATGTTGTAGCCGCTGTCGTTTTTATTGGTGAAGTTATAGAAGATGCATGGTATCTATCTCCTTTTGGCACAATTAGTCAAAATCATACTGCTCACATATAAAGTCCCATACAATTTGGCTATCATCTTCCTCTTCCATCCTCTTGAATTCAGACAAAGGTAGGAATGAACCATCATGCCGCACGTATCCTTGAACACCATCAAGCGTAAACAATAATGGCTCCTTAGGTTCGCCTGGCTGTTCGATGTTATCGTAAATTGGAGGTAAAAAAATCACGCCAAACTGCCAATATCCCATTTTGTCACCACTATCATACCACATGCTGTTCAACCCCCAATAGTAGTCATCAATGATGTTGTCACATACCTCAACGCCTGACAAATTCATAAATCCCCATGCCTGCATACCATTCTTTCGATAAACGTATGGCGAACCTAAATGATAATACGTTGCCAGTCTAATTTCATCATAAGGCTCTTTAGTCAGTTCTTCACCAGAACCATCTAGTTTTACAAGAACATATTTACCATCACGTACAGCGTTAATTGACTCGCGATTTACAACAAATGGCTTAGGTATGAAACCAAATCCATCATATTTAGCAGGGACAAGAATATTTTCACAACAATCTTTCAATCCCCTTTTACCATTGCTACCTTCGAATATAATGGCATCCAGATTATACTTCCCTGCTATGTCATAATACTCTTCCGTCCATTCTCCTGCATGATTAAGTTCACAGTATCTAATAGCGATCTCTTTGGGAGCAAATGGTTTGTCGCTTGGAGGGTTATCCGTGATAATATAAGGCATTGTTGCCCTGTCCTCTTCCTTTGGCTTTGGTAGAGAGTCAACATATTCCTCTGGCGCCAACTTCTTTTTTGCCTCAAGCATATCCGGCATATATCTTAAGAATCGAAGGAATTGCTCATATCCATCTCTCAATGTGTCAGCATCTATTATTTCGCCAACGTGAGCCATTTTGTTACGAAACACATACAACTTTCTCCAAACCTCTAAAAATATTCTGTCATTCAGCCAAGGATAATTGCAGAAGAATCCCTCGTCATCTTCTTTTTTTAATTGTTCTAGGGCAAAGAAAGCATCGCCTAGAGGGATGGACTTCAAAGATGCACTATCTCCATTAGGTTTCTGCTCATTTAAGCGAACCCTTTTATTTCTCCCTTCAACATCAGTATCAATGTCAAAACCAGGATACCTTTTGCAATAATACTTAGGCATATCTATCCCACAGAATGCTCTCATTATTTGAACTACGGAGCTATTAATCTCCTGCTCTACAAACTTACCAATATATATACCTAAAGCCGAATAATCAAGTGGGGACAAATTCTTGAGTTTATCCTCATCCTTCATTACCTCTTGCAAAGCATTAAACATGTCCTCATACACGCGACTCAATTTGTCGCATCCTTTTGTCTTGTTTTTCTCAATGTTCATAATTCAATAGAGCTTTAAGTTAAAATGTCCTGCCTCCCTTAACTTGGCCACCACTTCAGGATAGAAAGTGTTGCGCCAGCTGCTTGCTACGTAGATCTTGCGAGGAGTGAGTTTATCCATATCATATTGATGACAGGCGCTACCCCCTGACATTATCTGCCGTCATAAGCGTCATTCTTATTCTGCTACACGTCATAAGCGTCATTCTTATTCTGCTACAAATATATAGAAACTTTTTGAAACTACAATAATAATCACCTGAAAATTTTGTCTAGACCTTGCGCTTGCCATATCAAGAATCACGAAGAAATAGACAACGCAATACTAAGTTTTAATTGATAAAGAGGGGTGGTTAACCACCCCTCTTTTTTCCTTGTTACTAAAGGATATCCTGTTATCTATAATGTGTATTCCTACAGTCCTGTTATAGAAAATAATTGTTTGATCTTCTTCGGATAGGAAACTCAACTCTTCTTATCTTCATTTAATAAAACTTCATACAATATAGATCCTATTTGCCCCCCCCTCTAACAGTTGTAATATCCTTAAGGTCTGCGTATTCAGGTTGTGTTTTATTTATTACTAAGGGGTTGAGCTTTGAAGCATCAAGTTCTTCAGACAAATCCAAGTCAACAGTTATAAAAAAGAAATCCCCACCTTCATGGTTTCGTGGTCTTTCATCTTCCAGTTCTTGGATTTCTTTTATTTCACATGCCCCTTTTAACGCAAAGAGATGTTTTTCAGTTAAATCTTTGACAAATACTACATAACCAATATTATTCAGATGCTGGGCAATTTTAAGCGTTTTTAAGCTACCCTTACCGGTACAAATTGCATATAAACCTGTGGAGCTGAACTGTTCATATTCTTTGTTATAGTCGTCGGTCTTAACTAAGAGAACCCCTGTCTTCTTGCCCATGAAAGAGCCCTTTTCAAGAGTCCCAACATTTGGGATGCCTTCGATAATCAAATCCTCTTTCAGTTCTTTTATATCGCTTACATGGAAATAATTTTCTAAATCTTTCTTCAAGGCTTCATTGGTTTCAATCTCATTGGATGTGTATTTGCCGAATATCTTTCCTACTTTTTCAGCCTCTTTCTTCATCAGCGCCAATATGAGGTAATTGCGATTTTTTTGAGGGCGGTAAATCTTTCCATTCAGTTTGTGGAAGTTCTCTTTAATGTATCCATAGCAGTCCTTGCCAGCAAGGGGCTGTAGGATAGAGAAGGAGTAGAGTTTGTTCAGCGTTTTTTGAATACTCTTACGGAACTCATTTCTTACAACTTCACGCCATTCTTCCTGTCGTTTCTTGTTGTCACGTCCGTAGAGCGAAACAATGAACAGGAAATTCACATCATAGTGGCACAGCAATAACGTATCGCGGTCGAAAAGGCGGTTTTCAAACTGACGATTCAGCTGAATGTTCTCCTCGTTATGCAAGGCGTCATCCTCAAATGAGAGGAACTTGTTTTCTTCGCTATGCGCCTTATCTGGTATATGGGCAGAGATAAAGAAGTTTGGGATAGGATTGTAACCTTCGGTGAGGTCATCACGTAATTGTGGTTGGTCGTCATAGACGTCCGTCTTAGGCAGTCCAAGGAACATATTCATGTTCCATTGAATCACGTTTCGTGCATAGGTATACTGTTTATAGATGGATTTCTCTCCAAGATTGACATTTCCGTCTTTTCCTCTCTTATAGTATTTACTATCGCCGATGTAGTATGTTAATTCTTTCTCCAAGTCAGACTTTACAAGCAAACCGTTGTCTATGTACATATGGTCTACCAGCTTGCCGTCCTTCTGGTCCTTAAGTTCATCAGGCAGTTCTTTCTTGTCATCACCACTTACCAGCTTGTCTATCATCACCTCGAAGATGTGCTCGAAGTTTCTAGCCAACAAGTAGTCATCCTCGGGCACTTTCATTGAAATCTTGTGTTCGCGGTCGAAGAATGCATAGCACAAATCCCATATCCTCAAAGCCTTGTCGGAGAAATATTTATATTTAATCTGACGCAAACGGCGAGTACCATAGTTCTTGGCGATGTATTTGTTTTTAATAACTTTCGTCGGGATAAGGCTATAGTTAATGTTGAAAACAAACGGGAATCCATGAACCTCTTGAATGTAGTTCAAGATGGAGAAGTAGATGACGAGCAACTCCTCGTCGAAATTCACCACCTTCTTCTTGTTTACAGGGTCAAGATATACAGGTGCACCATTCGTGATGATAGCCTGGCTTTTGCTGATGGTCTTCGTCCAATGTATCTTGTTGAAACCGCTATGCACATTCTTCACGATGAAAGTTAGGTAGTCTTGGTTGTGGCGGTTGAATTCGCGCAGGGCGATAATGACATCAAGCAATGTTTTGGGTTTAAACTTGCGTCCTGTGCTTTTGCTCTGTATCTCGCGAGGCTCAAGGATGTTCTCGTCTTTGTCTTTCTTGTAAACATTAATGGTGCGGTAAATCCATATGGAGAGCTCAGAGAGGAAATCCTTGTATTTGTTACCTTCTCCTTCTCTGAATTTCTTTTCCAAGTCACTTGCCTCAAAATCAATGATTTTCGTTGGCTCTGCGCCGAAGATAGTGTCCGATGTTTTATCTTCCTTCTGCTCTCCTGTAAGCACCACCTTGGGCAGAAAGAAAATCATGTCTTCCGCAGCCTTGCTATAACAATACCCAACATACTCAGGACGATAGTATTCTTCCTTCTTGTTGAAGTGCGAAACTACACCGTCCAAAGCTTCCTCGACTGTGAGATCTTCACGAATCTTATGGTCGAGTTTATATGGATATCCTTCAATAAAGAGAAGCATAGGCTTAAGAGTTTACAACATCGTCATTTTCAGCTGTGGTATCATCATTCTGCTCCACTTTCATCTTGTCATCCCCATCTGCTTTAATTTTCAGGAATGCCATAAAACCTTGGAGTTTTCTCTCTTTCTCTTCGCAGAAGAATTCCGAGAACTTTATACTCTTCTCTTTATTATTGTCTTGGTCGTCAACCCATTTGAAAATTATATCAGGGTCATCCTTGCAGACATCATTCCATAGGTAGAACAGTATCTTGTTCAATAGAGTGTCGGAAGAAATTTCATTGCCAGTTCGGTCAGCATTGACAAAGTAGTCACCTAATTGTTTATCTTCCGAATTATCTACATCATATATCTTTTTATTGATTTCTTTTTGGAAATCAACCCAGTTATATTTCTTTTCTCCTATCTTTATTTTCCAATTATCATTCTTATATCCAATAGGTAAATACTTCCAATCCCAACGGCGCTTAAAGGCAGAGTCGATGGGGAACAGGCTCTGGTCAGAGGTGTTCATCGTTGCCCATATATAAAGGTTGGGAGGAAGCAACATTACACGGCCTGCCTGCAAATCTTCGGAAAGAGTGGCATTTGCATCATAATTGCTTGTGTAGTTCTCTACTGCGAAGTCTACATCTATGCCACTTTCTAATTTGTACTCTTTTTCTTCTTCAAAGGCTGTCTTTATGGCGTTTTGAATATCGGTATCCGCTTCAATAGGGTATTCAGAGAAACCATTTTCCTGACGGTCCAAAAGTTGGAATATATCACCAAAGATTTGGGCGCAATTGCCACGATTTATTTCTTCGATAACCAAGAATTGTGGTACTATATATCCATCAGAGTCATCTTTTACTTCAGGAGATGTGCCTTCGTCAACTTTCTTCTTTAGCTTATCCCATGCAACATCAAAATCCGTGTCGTTCTCCTTCAGTATTTCTATAAGCGCCTTTTCTAGTTTTGATGCATTTGTTTTATCACCATCAAACTTAGGACGCAATGTGGATTTTCTTTTTCCTTGAGCCTCAACATTTATTGTTAATGTTTCATTGTCATCAGAAATGCCACATATAATGTATGTCCGCGACTTTTGAACTTCAACATGCCCCTTTTCTCTAATTGTATCACTTAGCTTCTGCCAACCCTCTTCAAATTTATCTTTATCGCAATCATCAATCTTGTTTGTTATCCAATTAGCGATTGCATGTTGAACTGATTTTCCTGATTGTTGCCCCTTAGGTACATTAAAGATTCCATTGTTCCAAAGGTTATCCCACTCTTTAGAAACAAGGCTTTTGGGGAAAGTGAACTCTTTTGATAGATTTAAGTCATAAACACCGACAGAGTTTATAACATAACGGCCATTACCTGTGTCGAATTCATTACTTGTATATGTATTACCAATTGAACCGCTATCCACATACTTCTTCCAAGCTCCAAGATATGCCTTTAAGAACGCTTGTTTCACGAACTTGTAAGCAATGCGTCTCTCCTTATATGTTCCAGATGGTTGAAGACTAATGCCATTTTCTACGACAACAGGAGTAACCTTCACATCAATGTCTTCCATTATGGGTTTATAAGCACCAACGAATGTTGAATAGTCGCTGTCCGGATGGAAAGTTGTACGAATACAAGGCAATTCCTTTTCATCTACTTCTCTTTTTATGGTGTTCGACTTTCCTGTACCTGGTGCACCATAGAAGATTTGCTGGTGTCGCATAATTCTCGTTTCATTATACGATAACCTTTGTGTTGTTTTAGCTGAGTTTATTTCTGAACCAATCTCAAATTCAGCAACTTTCTTCCTTATCTCTTCAATATCACCTTTTGAAATAGCAATATTATTAGTGTCAGAATCTATATAAGACAGGTTCTTAAGCACCAAATTGAAACGAGTTTCATTAGCTTTATCATATTGCTCTATCGCTGATGACTTGTACTCAGAATCTGAGCGGAATCTAAATATTGACTCTACCGTTTGATAATACTGATTCCAATTGTCTGATGTACAAACAAACAATTTAAATTCTTGAGTTGACATTTGGTATTTACCTGTAGCATCTCCCAATAAAAGTAAAACTTTCAGGGTATACATTATCGGATTAATACCATTACCATTAACAGATATTTCCATAGTTTCCAATTGTCTATTAATTATTGTTTGATATTTCTCGGTATTAGCATAATTTCCTTCGCAGACTGATTTGACATGATAATATACATCAGATAGATTCTTCGATGAATATGCTGCTTTCGATTTTGGAGCAGAAGGTATCATAATACCATAAAATTCGCAATTTTTCAAAGCCCGATGTGGCGAATTACCTATATAGGTAGAATATGCAGGATCAGTTTTCTTCCTATTAAAATAGGATTCAAAAGATTCTTCAGGATTATCATTCCACATTTCCAAAATTGAGGCAATCATCATCAAGTCACGAAAGCTACAATTCTGTTTCGTTATATACCAAAGCGATCCGCTGAAGTCGCCTTGTAGTTGTCTTAATTTTGTATCACTTAGTCTATTCATCATTTAAATAAAAGAAGATTTACAACATTGGCAAGAAAGTACGCAAGTTTCGGAGGAACAGCATTTCCAATTTGTTTACATACAATTGTCTTATTCCCGATAAACTCAAAACTATCAGGAAAAGACTGAACTCTGGCAGCTTCTCTCGGTGTTAATGTTCTATTCTCCACAGGATGGATAAAACGACCTCCAGCAGGTGTGTCAAATCTGGTTGTGATAGTCATGGCCGGTTGATTCCACTCAAGTCTCCCATAAGCACCACTATGTACAGAATGAATTTCTTCGTCAAGAACCTGCCAGTTTTGGCCTGCGCCTACGTTTTGCATTCTATCAATTGCCAAACTATTATGTTTAGATGCAATATGATTCTTTACAACGCCAGACGGTGTTCGCAGACTTGCTTGATAATCTGACTGGCAAGGTCCTAAAACACATGTGCCGTCTTCTGTTGGTTTCGGCATGTCTGATATTGCGTCTTGCAAAGATACCGGGTTGAAGAAATTAGGTATTACTGATTGAATGTTTTCTTTGGTTTTATCAAAAAGTTCATCAATATCGAAGTCTTTGTTTAACACTCCGATAACGACAACTCGTTCTCTTCTTTGCGGAATACCAAATTCTATTGCCCTGCATACTTTGTAATGAAGATAATACTTATCTCCATCAAAGTTGTTCGGATCTCCAAAAGTGTCAACAATCTCTTTGAAAATAGCGCCTTTATCTTTTGATAGAATACCTTTGACATTCTCCAAAAGGAATACCTTAGGGCGAACAATTTTAACCACTTCCACATAATGCCGGAAAAGGAAATTACGAGGATCATTAATGAATGCTCTATTACCTCTTATTCGTTCACCAGCCATTGAGAATCCCTGACATGGGGGGCCACCTATGATGACTTCTGCTTCACCTTTGGAAAAATGATAATTATCAGCCACTAATCCAATATCATCTGCAAACATAAGTGTTCCTTTATGATTATGCGAATAGGAAGCTGCTATGTTCTTGTCAAATTCAACGGCTTTCGTTATCTTATAACCAGCACGTTCAAATCCGACAGAAAAACCACCGCAGCCGGCAAATAAATCTATTACATTTACTTTATGCTCCATCTCCTAATCTATATTTAAGACCGAAATTTATGATATATTGTAATTGAGTTTTAGACAGCTTGTAGATTTTTGCTATTTCATTATCAATCTCATCAATGATGTCTTTACACTCTTTGTGTTTATACTCATAATCAACCTGTTTTGTACCAACATACACTTTTGTTTTTTCTAGTTTATCTTCAAGTCTTTCCATAAATCTTTGCCACACGGAACGGTCTCCTATATTTGCAGGTATTTTTATTAAGGATAACTCCTTGTTTGTTATATGCCATCCGTCTGAAACAATTATCCAAAGAAGGAAGAACAAACTTGAATTTACAAGACTGTAAACAAAGGGCATTATCTCTGTTGGAATTTTATACAAGGAATAGCTGTTAGAATGCATATCCCTTGTAAATGCTTTCATCCAGAAACAACCTCTTTGGTTTATAAATAAATTGGATGTGTCGTCGCTCTTTTTTAAGTTGAGAATATCATCTCCTTTTATCTTTAAGAATTTATTATAAATACTCTTCTCAATTCGATTGCCAACCTTTGGCCAATAAGCTGTATTACTAGTATTGGTGACAGTAATGCCGATATTATCAAATAGCTTTACCCTTTCAGACTGATACCAATACTGGTAAGAAGATGTTAAAATTCCTTGATAATCTGAATGCTTTTGCGCAATTAATATTGATAGTTTCTGGTGAACACATGAGAACAAACTATCTGGCCTGTCTGCAAAGTTCATTACTATCTGTTTGTTTGTACTTTGGCAAAGGTATTTCCTTATTTGAGACATTCTAATAGTTGAAATATAAGACAGCGGAATAACAAATGCCATTATCCCATGTTCTGTCAGCGTATCTACAGAATGATGTAGCACATCTGCATAGACATTGCCATAGCTGAATACTGGCTTACCTTCGAAATTACGATATTCTACGTATGGCGGATTACCAATAACAATATCCTTATGACCAAATGTTTTTCCGTCATATACGACTGCATCTACATTTGTAAAATTGTTATTGAGACTTTCAGCAATTCTATCAACAGATAAAAAGCCTTCATATGAATCTACAAGCAAAAAGAACACCCTTAGTTTTGTGATTTCTGTAGATTGTACTTCAATGTCATTTCCAAAAATGGTATTTGCAAGTTCTTCATACTTCAAACCATTGTGTTGTTTGAAAAGATGTATTTTAATAGATAACACACTGAGTAAAAACTCTCCGGTGCCACATGTAGGATCGAAAGTCGATGCTGTTATTACTTTGTTTCTTTTATCACTTCCCAATTTGTCCAATTTACGTAATGCTTTATTAAAGCTATAGACTTTGCATTGGGTAGATTGGATATAATGCAAGAGCGTGTTTGATGCCAAGAAATTAGTTACATCACGATCGGTGTAATAAACTCCTTCTTTCTTACGACGAGCCTCCTTTTCATTGATTTTTGATAGAGTTTCTTGAAAATCATCATTTACGACACTCTGAGAATGCCCCATAGTGACAAATTCTTGAGGGAAATCATATCCAGACAAATTACATGATAATAAGCTCTTTGTTGCAGCCAAAATACTATTGGCATAAACAACATTACGGCTATATCGGCTCTCGATATGGTTTATAATAGCTTGTGATATACTTTTTCTTAGCGACATAACTGATATGTTATTTGAACGTGACAGGAATCTGTCCCTTGTCACGTCACTTAATTCGTTTGCATAAATGAATTTCAATCCCGTCCTCGCACTGGATCGTTTCTCCTATATGAAGAGGAGTTTCCTTCATTTTGTTTTCCTTCGGAATATTGTCGAAGTCAATTATCGGAATAGTAGTCATCATTCTTTCATTGGTTTTCAGTTTACAACATGACAGGGACCTGTCCGTTGTCACTCCATGATTTTTCACTTCTGATTGCAAAAATAGTAATAAGAAACGAGATAGCAAAGCTTAAAAAAGAGAATTTTCAAAAAATGCTATCTTTAGACGGTTGTGGGATTGCGAAAGAATGTGTAATTTTGCCCCGGCCGTAACTTCGGCGAATTAAGGGGTTCTGCACGATAATTCGCTAATAAGGGAGGGAGAAAGGAGAGCTGGCGTTTGCCAACTCTCCTTTTTAGACTACTCAATGTTGATCCACACCCTTTCACCCCTTACCTTGGCGTTATCAATCAGATTCATCAGCTGTGCCACCCAGTAGCGGGATCTGAACACCATGCCTTTTGACTGGTTCTCCCCCAGAAGGATGCAACCCTCTGTGTCTTCGGCGGTGTTGCCTGAATGGATGCGGATGCCTTGGAACATTCACCATTTTTTTTATAACGTAAAACTGAAACGACAGAGCAGCGAGAGCAGAACCAAGCTGGCTTGAGTTTTGCCGAGTCGTGAAGGAGGAAGACGGAAGTCAAAATATCGGAAGAACGGAAAAGCTAATACAGATCTGAACCATCTCACGGACATTGTCCAGGGAATTTAGGAATCTGAGATTAGCGAGATCTATTCTTGTTATTAATCCTTGAAGCAAGCCAGTGGAATAATCTTCACGCCATCGGGGCGTGTATAGGACATCTTACCACCTGTTACCACAATCATAAGGTCGGGTTCACGCAAGGGCACTTGCTTCTCTTTCTTGTTGTACTCACGGATGAGCCGTTTCAGTTCCAAAAGATGTGATGCTCCGTCTTCAATTTCCTTGCTGCCTAACTTACATTCAATCAGTGCGTAACGGCCGTCTCCCAGATGCAGCACCAGGTCTGACTCTAGTCCATAACGGTCTCTGTAGTGTGAGATATGACTTTCAAAATCAAGCGTATATGACTTGAAGTCACGAATGCACATCTGCTCGAAGACGAAACCAAAGGTCTTTAATTGATTTTGTAAGGCCTCGGGTGTAAGTCCTAGTGAAGCAACAGCTATGGACGGGTCAACAAAAGCACGCTTAGGACCTGTGCGGATGGCAGTTTTGCTACGGATAGCCGGGCACCATGCATCAAGGTCGCATATAACGAACAGCTTCCGCAATGCTCCCACATAGTCATCAAAAGTAGGCTCTGTGCAAGAAACTTCGCCAGACGATGCCACATCTGCAATCAGTGTAGATTTCTTTGCCAGCGTAGATATGTTTCTGGCGTAAGCACGCATAATCATTCTAGTCAGCAACTCATCACGTAATACACCATCCACACGGCAGATATCCTCAGAACATACCGTTTTGAGGTAATTACGGGCAACTAGCAGTTTTGCTTTATTGTTTTTGATGTTGACCGTAGCAGGCCAGCCACCACGACAACCGCAGAAAATAAGATCCTCAATCGTAAGGTTTGATTCAATACCGTCTATATCGAGATCGGGATTATCGAACAGTTCTTTCAGGGAAATCTTGCCGTTCGACTCCCCCGTCTCCCATAGACTCATGGGCAGCATATTCATCTTGGAGATTCGGCCTGTGCCGGAATGGTGTATCTGTGATTTGTCAACAGCATTGGAGCCAGTTAGGATAAACTGACCTGTGTCAGCCCTGTTGTCAACCATCGTGCGGACTGCATCCCAAAGTACTGGAGCGTCCTGCCATTCGTCAATCAGACGGGGGGTGTCACCATTCAACAATAGCGAGGGCTTGGTAGCTGCAGTGGCAAGATACTCATCCCGCATATCAGGGTCTTGCAATTTGATGACACTCTTGGCCACCTGTTCTGCAGTTGTTGTCTTACCACACCATTTGGGTCCTTCTATCAGTATTGCCCCAAAGGCTTCAAGATGCTGCGCAAGAACGGCATCGGCTGTACGTTTCAGATATCCCATATTATAATAGAATCTTTAAATCGCAGCAAAAGTACGAAAAAGAATTGAAACCTCCAAGCCATTTTGGTTTTTTGTGGCATTTCATTTTGGTTTTTTGTGGCATTTCATTTTGGTTTTTTGTGGCATTTCATTTTGGTTTTTTGTGCTATCACATGATAAATGTGCACACAGATCTGAACCATCTCACAGATATAGAACTTTATGATTACCTTCGATCATGGACCCAAATTTAATGTTTAATGTATAAAAGTCTTACAATCTACGCATAAATCTACTTGGAAACGAATGTGAATAATGTGAATAATTCTATCCACGAATTTGAATAATAATTCTTATAACGGAAGAAACTATTGAACCGCAAAGGAAAATAGCAAAAAACTTGAGGAAAAAAGGAGAGCCGGCAATGCAACGTTTGCCAGCTCTCAATTTTAGTTATTCAATGTTGATCCACACCCTTTCACCCCTAATCTTGGCGTTATCAATCAGATTCATCAGCTGAGCCACCCAGTAGCGGGATCTGAACACCATGCCTTTTGACTGGTTCTCCCCCAGAAGGATGCAGCCCTCTGTGTCTTCGGCGGAATTGCCTGAATGAATGCGGATGCCTTGGAACATCGGTACATCCAGCAGGATGGGTAGGATCCTTTGCTTCTTGGGCGAGAAATTCATGATTACCTCATACCTGCCTTCTGGTATCGCTGAATGCCCCTTGATTTTCTTTTCGCCATGGGCGTAGTCGCGCCATTGAGGCTCCAGTGTATTGCAGAGCGGTTCACCATTCTTGTTATTAATGTATAGCCTGCCAATGGTATAACCTGGTCGTTTGGCTGTTCTTTTTAAGTATATTTCCATCATTTTATGTGCTTAATGTTACATGTTACATGTTACAATGTTACATTTCTGCCAATGTTTATTATCACATTTAATGATGAATCCATCCCTAACCCAACGATGAATAATCATTCTCATCGAGCTTACCGTACAGTCCCCCTGCTTCAAGGACTTTAGGTCTTCCATCGTAAACGAAGGTGGCAGCTGGTCGAAAACAGAATGGTTCTTTCCATATCGCTGACCTTCGCCTTGCGCACTTACATACTCATTCTGCAAGGTCTCGCCAAACGTCTTGATTTGCTGTTCCAGACAATAATCAGCCATCAGCAGGGCGAAATCAACAGCATCTTTTGTTTCTTTGCCCGTTAGCAGATAGAAGATTACTCCTGCCCGGAAGCCAATCACAGCAGAGCGTTTGCGGTATGTATCCATCACTCGGTCGATGTTCTTGGCAGCCTCCACTCGTTTCTCTTCCACCCATTGTTCAATGGCTTTGCGTAACCGAGGCGTGTTAACCAAACCCGAATAACTTCTGAGCTTTGTCACAGCTTCCTGGATCTTTGCCTCATCGTCCTTTGTACGCTTCTTGAACTTTGGCATTTTGGAGAAACTGTTGTCGGGCATTTCCGCTACAAGGATTCTTGAAGACAATCCATTCTCAATGTTGTCTGCCTTGAAACATTTCCTCATGGCGCCATAGGTTCCAAGAATGGTCCAGTTGTAGGCAACTTCAACCACTCCGCTTTCAGCCTGGTCGCTATTATAATCCTGACCCCACTCGCCACGGTCAAAGCTCAGGCGATAGATGTCATACTTGGAACTCCATGAGCCAGCCCCATTGGACTTCCTCAGCGTATCCAGTTCCTCGCCAAAGCTGTACAACGTACGTCCGTTGGCATTCTTGAGTCGTTTCAAGAGGGTTGAGCAGCTCACCGTTACAGGCATCATGCGGATAAGTACATGAGGATCGTCTGGTGCTTTCTCGTTGGCCTTACGCGCTTTCTTGCGCTCTTTCCATTCCTCTTCACGCTTGCGGGCCAACCTGTCCTCTTCCTTAAACTGCCGCTTCCATACATCCACCGCATGCTTGCAGACACTCTTTCCAGAGGCTTGGTCGCCAAGGATAATGCTCATGATGCCCAAGTGCTGGGTGTTTCCGTCGCAATACTCCACTTCCACCTGATCGGCATAGGCGCCAGCAATAGGTAGCACAGAGCAAAGAACAGGCAAGTGCATGTTTGTGGGTACACCCACCAACGATTCCTTCAGTCCGATGGGCAACTTTGAACTTTGGACATTGAACTTTGAACATTGAACTTTATCTTCATCCTCATCGATGTCTTCAGAAAAGTTCTCTCCCTTCAGTGAGTTCACGATCTGATCCATCATGCGCGAGCCCTTGGTGGGTTCCTTGCAGGCAGAATGAATGATGGTTCGCATTTCATGAGTTGACAAGCCAAAGGTGGGCATCACTTCCAACAGCCAATCCTCTGAGTTCTCACAGATGGCTCTCAGGTTAGCTGCCAACTGATGCAGCCGTTTGTTCCGTTCGCCCCTGATGGGTTCACCACCTGTCCTATTCCAGTATTCGCTGATGATGGAAGTATAAGGAACCCCTTTGAACTGATCTGGAAAACTACGGTCCTTCTTCTCCGCTTCTTGATTGCTTGATGTATCCAGAAGAACAGGAGTCTGTATCTCAGGAGTATTCTCCTTACTCCCTCCTCCTTCCTCCTTCCTCGGATAAATTTTCAGTTCCGGCTCAAACAGCCTCGCATGAACATAATGTGTATGCTCTATCGGCACCATGTAGATACACCTTGCAATATCCTTCACGGCCTTATCCGGCTCAAAGCCAGTAACCTTATGTATGATGTCCTGAGCCTCTTCGGGTGACATCCCTTCTGGCAACCTCACCAATACATGTGTACCATGTCTTACTGATTCCTCAACGAGCAACACCTCCATGCCTTTCAGATCTGGCATTGTGCAACCAGTTTTCAATTTTCCATTTTCAATTTTCAATTTCGACAGAATGTCGGCAGTGTGCCCCTTCTCATCGAAGTCGAACATCAGTCGTTTCAGCGGTTTCAAGGCATCACCCACAGATCGGTGGTTGTTCTTGAACTCGGCGCAATGAGGCGTCCATACTGGCAGCTGGTTCTTCAACTCCTCCTCGCCATTCTCAATGCGTTCACACATTTCCTTCAGCCAAGGCATTCTGCGCATGCGTTCCCATTCCTGACGGGTGGCTGGAACGGCGGGGGATTTAACCCCCTTGCCGATACAGGTAAAGATATCTTTCCTTATTTCCATATTGTTTCCTCCTTACTTTTTCTAAAGAACAGAATCATTTCCTCACACTCTTCCTTGTACAGCTTCAAAATCAGTAGAAGGGGATATGACTTGGGGAATTCGAACCTTACTATCACCTTGCGCTCAGACGGACGGTTCCCCGTCTTCCATCGCTTCGAGGCAAACACCTTTCCATGAGCTGTCTCAAAGATCAGGTTGTATCTCGGTCCTTTAGTGCCATCCTTATAGCACTTCACCTTTGTCTTTCCGCCTGGTTCCACTTCTATGCCGCCACGATAGCGCACGACCGAACCATCTGTTACTTGTTTCTCATCCTCCCAAGGGCAGGGAAGAATCATGAAATCTCCATTCACTTGGAAGTTTACACTTGCATCCAACACGTTCTGCACCAGCAGATTCTTTTTGTTATTCTTTTCTTGCATAATCTTTGTTGTTTGCGAGCGAAGTGTCAGAAGGGTGGCCACCTTTCGTAGAAGAAATCTCGCGAGACTTCGTCGCTTCAACTCAGATTAATTTTTTATTAATTTGTCGAGGAAGGAGGTTTTCTTCGAGGAAGGAGGAAGGAGGAGGGAGGAAGGAGAATACCATTATAATACAGTAATCATATAAAGTATTCATATACCAATCCACTTGTACTCAAAGCATATCTCTTGCTTCTTGCCTCCTGCTTCTTGCTTCACTATCCTTGAAGCATATCTCCTTCCTCCTTCGTCCTTCCTCCTTCCTCCAAAAAGGCTCCTTCGTCCTTCCTCCTTCCTCCAAAAGGCTCCTTCCTCCAGAAGGCTAACGTCCCTAGTTAATGACTTTGATCATGTCCACGGCGGTGATGTCCTGGAACACCTGACCATTGTACTCGCGTGTTTGGAAACGCAAAGCCGCCCAAACATATTCACCGGGGTGGAACACACACTGCGCCAAGTTGCCAAGGGCTGTAACCGCATACTGGTTTTCATACTTGCCGCCGATTTCCTGCAGCACAAGGTTTCGCTTGTTCAGCACACCGCCTTCGGCTTTTTCACTGCGTACGGTGAACATCTCACCGCAGCTCACTATCTTCAATAATTTCTTCATTTTGTTTGTTGTAAATATTAATAAATCCTTGAATTCTTCAACTCTTTCCCGGCCGGAGGTTTTCGTTGACGGTGCAAAAGTAGGCACAAAAAAAAGCACCGGCAATCTTTGTCGGTGCTTCGGATGGTTTTTCGGAATGTTCGGATGGTTTTTCGGATACTTCGATCTTCGTGTTCCAAATTTAGTTTATTATATTTAAACACAGAGACACAGAGACACAGAGTTTTTTATTGAACTTTCGGATGTTTGTTGGGATCGCCTGCGGCGAGAAATCCTACAAAATCTTACCAAAATCTTACAAAATTCCATATGGCTTATTTGTTTGATTTTGTTTGGATTTTGTAGGATTTCTGCCCGCGAGGGCACTAAAAAAACAAGTAAATAAAGATACAACCGAAACATGAATTGATCATTAATAAATTGAACACAGAGACTCAGAGACACAGAGGGTTATTTTCTCTAGTTTTTTTCTCTGAGTCTCTGAGTCTTTGTGTTCCAATTTTAGTTATTTTTTGGAGCTATTCAGGTTATACACTCCAGCTCCTTGCTGACGGCTTCGCCCAGCAGACAGGCTCGTCCCTGCACTCCCTCGCTTGGCCATGACTCTAAACTTTTCAGCATCTTTCCATCGCGCAGAGGTCTGCTTACAGCATCATCAGAGCATATAAAGCGCACCTCACCGCTGAAGGGCCATTTGCTGACGTCCCTCACAAACTGAGAGACAGATCCTTTGTAGCCTCTCATCTGCATAATGCGGAAGATAACGCTCCACGCCGTGTTGCCCCACCACAATCCTTTCGAGATCGTGCTTTCTACCACCTTTGCCATCTGTTCGGCAGTGGGCAAGTCCTCTTGTGTATTCTCCGATGGGGATGATTCATTGATGTTCATCGTGTTCTGATCACAAAAAACGAAATACTGTTTCCCATAAATCGTGGCTCCATTGAACAGGCCTTTAAGCAATTCTTTCTTCTCTTCTGCTGTCATGATGAATACCGTTTTAGGAAATAACGATGGTTATACCGCTTATCAACACATGTTTCTCACACACCACACTGGCAGCCAGCCTGAGCAAATGGGCAATGATGCTGTCCTTCATGGCAAGCATCTCCCTTTGCTGTCCGATCGTTTTCTGCTTCCGCGCATTGTCTTCCTGAAGCCAACT
>OCTX012247737.1_pt1 | contig 40492 bp, 39 predicted proteins | sample 1539691 | NCBI WGS metagenome assembly OCTX01 (sample SAMN02144231, study PRJEB22623) | gut metagenome | biome: sheep rumen | host: Ovis aries | place: New Zealand
ACGTGATGGAAGAGACCGACGCCATCCTCGCCATGGTCAACATGATGCTGGAGATATCCCAGACGGAATACGGCGTAACCCGGACGCCAATGGAGGAACTCGACCTCATCCCGTTCTTCGGTGAAATGCTCGAGCTCTACTCTGCGTTCGCCGATGACATGGGGATATCCCTCTCCGCGCAGCTACCGTCCGGTCCGGTGCTGTTCCGCGGACACAAGGGCAGGCTGCAGCAGATGGTTGGAAATCTTTTAGACAACGCCGTCAAATTTACGCCCGGCGGAGGACATGTTGTCGTGCGGCTGACGGCGGCGCCAATCGTGATTGAAGTGGAGAATTCCGGACCGGGCATAGAGGCGAAGGACATCCCGTACGTGTTCAAGAGGTTCTGGCGTGCCGATTCCAGCCGATCCCTTCAGGGGAACGGACTCGGTCTTGCCCTGGTGAAGGCGATTGCGGAATCGTACGGCGGCAGCGTGTCCTGCAGGTCCGTCCCCGGTCGCACGACGACGTTCCGGATCGTGTTTAAGTAGTTGTTTCCGCAAACATTGCCAAATTGTAATGTGGCGGCAATCTTCTGCCCATATTGGGATGCTATAATATGCGGCATGAAAAAAAGATTCAGAATTTTCTGTATTGTCCTGCTGTCGGCGTTTGCGGTTCGCATTGCGCTGATGGCGACGATGCCGGTTTTCGAGCCAAGCGAAGCCCGTTATGCGGCCATTTCGGCCAATATGGCCAGGACAGGCGATTTTCTTGCTCCCAAGTTCACCTATTTGGGGACATACCAGCCGTTCAAGGGCAAGCCACCGCTCGTGTTTCAGTGCGGTGGGGCGTTCTGCCGACTGTTGGGAGTTTGTGAGTTTGCCGTCCGCTTGACGCCATTCCTCTCGTTTGTGCTTCTTCTGTTCATTTTGTACCGATCCGTGAAGTCGTTGGAGGGCATCGCTTCGGCCTGGCTGGCAACAGGGATCTGCGCGACGAGCGTGGCAATGTATGCCGCAGCAGGCATGTGCATGACGGACGTGCCGTTGACATGCTGTGCCGTCGGCGCTTTGCTTCTCTATGTGCGCAGCCGGGAAAATCCATGTTTCCGGGATGCTGTGGCCATCGGTCTTCTGCTGGGTTGCGGAATGCTGGTCAAGGGTCCGGTGGCAATCGTCCTTTTCGGTCTTCCAGTCGTTGTCGATGCTACGATCAACCGCAACTGGCGCTTTGCGTTCAAGACGGTATGGCTGTGGAGCCTGCCGGTGTTCCTGCTGGTCGCCGCCCCGTGGTTCATTCTCATGCAGCGTGAACATCAGGATTTCCTGCGTTATTTCTTCCTGAACGAGAATCTGCTACGTTTTCTTGTTCGCGACTACGGCGATCGGTATGGAGCCGGGCGGGAGACATTCCGTGGGATGGCGGCCGTATGGGCGTTCGTGGTTGCCCTGCCGTGGGCCATTTTGCCCGTCCACGACGCTTTGAAGAGAAGATGGCGTCTCTTTGACAGGCGAAATTTCTTCTTCGTTTCGATTCTTTCCATCACGGCGTTCTGGTGTCTGACGAGCCGTGTCCCCATCGCCTATCTGTTGCCTGTCGTTCCGCTCTTTGCGGCCTGGATTGCCTCTTCGCGCAGTGCGCGTCTGCGGCTTTGGAGAATGTTGCCGTTCGCCGCCATTGTCGCATCCATCCTAACCAGCGCGGTGATGCTGTACACTTGGTTCTTGACGGACAAAATGCTCGGCGCGGAAGCGCCCAGACGCATAAGCAAGCGATGCTTTGCACACGAATTCTACCACGGCCCTTGGGGCGAAGGGGCACCAAAATGAAGACACTCTCGCTTGTCGTCCCTTGCCACAACGAATTCAATAGGCTGCGTCCGGACGCATTCCTCGAAGCGACGGAGCGATGGCCGTGGCTTTCGTTCTGCTTCATCGACGACGGCTCGACCGATGCCACTGCTGAACGTCTTGCGTGGTTGTCGAATGCGTCTCCATCCATTTACGCAATCTACCTTCAGGAAAATCTCGGCAAGGCCGAGGCCGTCCGTACCGGGATTCGGCATCTGTGCGAATTCTCCCATCCCGATCTTGTCGGCTTCTGGGATGCCGACCTTGCAACGCCTCTCTATGAAATACCTCGCTTTGTCCAATGTTTCGAAACGGACGAAAAGGTGAAGGCCGTCATCGGCTCGCGATGGCCGCATCTTGGAGCCGACATACAGCGTTCTCCGGGACGGGGCTTCGCCAGCATCGCGTTCAAGATGGTGGTCCGTCGCATTCTGAAGGCACCAGTGTGGGATACGCAATGCGGCGCAAAGATTTTTTCGCGCGAGATCGCCGACGAAATATTCGCAGCCCCGTTCAGCACGCGCTGGATCTTCGATATCGAGATCCTGTCCCGTCTTGGCAACGACAGGTTGCTGACGCAAGTGCAGGAACTTCCCGTCTCGTCATGGCGCGACGTTCCTGGCTCGAAAATCGGAATCGGGTCATCGGCCACGATATTGCGCGAGCTTTGGATTCTGGCAAAGGCACTGAGGAAAGTGGAAGTCTCAAAATGAATCAGGCGATTTCGATTTTGGTAATGGTCGGCGGCGGGCTGGGTACGTTCCTGCTGGGCATGAAGCATCTTTCGGAAGGATTGCAGGCGGTAAGCGGTTCCGGACTGCCGCGCCGATGCGAGTAGCACCGCGAGGCGATTGCGCCGCGCACCGAAAACTGGCGGTTTTACAGCGGATTCGCGAATCTTTGCACATTTGCCATCTATCGGAAACGAGCGATTTTTGGTATAATACACCTATCAATTACAGCAAACAACTAGAGCGGAAAATAAGAATACAAACATAAAGAAAGAATTGGGCAAGAATGAAAACAAACATAGCAGTTCTCACCTTTGGCATCTTCCTCGTCCACTTCCCTGTGGTGCAGATGACGTATGACCTCTCGACAGAATACTTGTCGACGATGCCTGCAGTACTGCGCATCGTCGTGGATATTATCGCCACATTTATCGTCAGCGCGATGATAACAAAGCTTTTCTACAGTTGGCAAGCAACAAGAAAGTTCGTGGCATGAGAATATACGGATATACGACAGAGAGGATGAAGGGTCAGAGCTTATTGATACGGTAAAATTGATACAGTAGCCGAGTTTTTGGTATAATGTCCGCATGAGAAAGAACAGGGTTATCGAGCAGAACAGGTGCTATCACCTTGTCAGCCGGCTTGCGCACCATGCGTTCTTCCTCGACGACGAGGAGAAGGACCGCGCGGTTGCGCTGATGCGCCGCATACGCGTTCTCTGCCCTTTTGCCCCCTTAAAGGAATTGTGTAAGCGTTGAAAAGGATAATTCTAATATTCATCCTGTGCCTTGTGGCGCCGGCATTCGCCGCGAAACCAAGGGCCGTCGTTATATTCTACGCCGACGATCTCGGTTACGGCGACACATCGGTTTATGGACAGCCGAAGGTGCCGACGGCCAATCTGGAGGCTCTCGCACGCGAGGGCTGCCGGTTTATGGACGCCCACTCGGCGACGCCGATCTGCACGCCGTCGCGCTTCTCGCTTCTCACCGGCCGCTATGCCTTCCGGCGGCCGGGGACGCGCATCCTCGACGGCGACGCGAAGCTTATACTGCCCGTCGAGGGTTCAGGCGAGGAGAACGTGACGCTGCCTGTGCTCATGAAGCGCGCGGGCTACCGCACCGCCGCGATAGGCAAGTGGCACCTCGGCCTTGGCGACGGAGAAGGCGCGATCGACTGGAACGGCGAGATCAAGCCCTCGCCGCGTGAAACGGGCTTCGACCATTCGTTCGTCATGGCGGCCACGGCAGACCGCGTGCCTTGCGTGTTCATAGAGAACGGCACTGTCGCCGGCCTCGACAAGGACGATCCGATCGAGGTCAGCTACGATTCGGTCGAAAGAAAGTGGTCCGACGAGATCACCGCCCGCACCAACCCCGAGCTGCTCAAGGAGTGGGGCCGCCCTTCTGACCGCCAGCACGACAAGACGATAATCGACGGAATCTCGCGCATAGGCCACATGCGCGGCGGCGAGGCGTCGCGATGGAAAGACCAAGACCTCGCAGACCGCATCACAGCCGAGGCGGAGGCGTTCATCCGCGAGGCTGCAGGAGAGCCGATATTCCTCTACTTTGCGACGAACGACATACATGTGCCGCGCGACCCCAATATGCGGTTCAGGGGCAAAAGCGGACTCGGCATCCGCGGCGACGCGACGGTGCAGATGGACGATTCGCTTGGCCGAATTCGCAAGGCGCTGAAGGAGAACGGCTATGAAGACGCGCTTTTCATATTCACGAGCGACAATGGACCGAAAGTCTCGGACGGCTATGAGGACGGCGCTCGCGACGCATGGGCCGAGGAGAACCCCGCCGCGCCTTTCACCGGCGGCAAGTACACTGTGCGCGAGGGCGGCACGAGAATACCTATGATCGTCGCCTGGCCTGGCCATGTAAGGCCGGGCACGGTCAACCGCGCGCTCATATCCCAGACGGACTTCGCCCGCTCGCTGGCGAAGATAGTCGGGGCAGACGTGCCCGATGGCGCGTGCAGCGACAGCCAGGAACTCTCCTGTGTCATTCTCGGCGAGAGCGAAAAGGGCCGCGAAAGCCTTGTCGAACAGCCTGCCTGGGGGCCATGGGGCTACAGAAAGGGCGCATGGAAGCTCATCGACACCCCGGAGCCCCAGCTGTACTTCCTTGACGACGACCCCGCAGAGAGCCGCAACCTTGCCGCCGAACACCCCGCGAAGGCGGATGAACTCCGTAGCGAACTGCGAGGCTTGACCCGCGGCGCACGGCTATAGGCCGGCATCCTTGGCCTCCGGCCGGTTCCAGACGCACTTCGCGGGAAGAAGCCTGAAGAGCTCGTGACTGCTTGCGGCAGGTCTGCAGAAATGATACAATAACCATGATTGATTCTTTGTCAATCACTTCTTTCTTTAGATCCGATATAAGGGACTGGGCAATGAAGACATCGAGAAGGGATTTTCTGGCCGGTGCGGCTGCGATGGACTCGCCGAGGCCGGTATCGCGGTTGAACACGGCGGGCTTGAGATGGCCGCGAAGAAGGCGTTGCAGGAATCCGGCAAGTTCATCCCCTGGCAGGTCGTGACAATCTCGCTCGACGGGAAGATGATCGATTCGTGAGACAAGTCCTCGCTTGATGCGGTACTAACAAGAACGCGAAATGGCGAAAGGCTGTCGCATCGTTCTTCAGAGCGGCGTGACCGCCTTTTTCGTTTACGCTACTTCACCTTCACTCGCATGAAGAACGAGCTGCCCACATCAACTGGCGGCGAAACGGTGAATCGCGCTTTGCCATCAACTGGCGCATCAAAGGTGATGTCGATGTTGTCGGACGAGAACGCGCCTGTCGTAAGAGTTGTCGCGCCCTCAATACCGAGCACCTTCTTCAAATTTTCTTTGAGCGTTTCCACCGCAACCGAACCACCGCCGATGCTTACATCCTTCACGCTTACAGTAAACTCAAACTTGCCATCGGTCGATGCGGGTGTGAACGATTCTATCTTCACATCGTCAGAAGTAAGTTCCTTGTCGATGAGGGCATCTGCGGCAAACGCATAAGAGAGCCATGTTCTTGTGGATTCTTTTATCGTCTGTGCCGTTGTCGTGGCGTTGGTTATGGACAAAGCCCAATCCCGATAGGCGGCATACTGTACCGCGTTCGTCACATTCACGGCAAGACTCGCATCCGCTATTCCAACCAACGCTGCTGCCACATCGTCATCGGTTACAGCGAGGGGAATCGGATCCGGCGATTCGGCAGGCGTCCACGTCACCTCGTCCAGCCATGCGCAGTCCTCGCCCTGCGTTTGGCCGTTGCCATTCTTTTGATAGACCCACTTGAGCGTATGCGTCCCGCTTCCACTGACCGTAAACACCTCGTTCGTCCAGTCCTTCTCGCCGCCCAACCACGATTGTTCCTCGCCGTCAATCAGGAACGAAACATAGTCGTATTTGCGATTGCGGCTGATTTCACTTGAACTCTTCCACCAGAAACCTATTTCCCCGGCACCTTCCACGGTCATTTCAATGGAAGAAGTTCCGCTGTCGCCTATTACGCCGCTGCGCATCGCTGCGACTCCGTCATGCGCCGTCTCGCCCAGAACGCGCCGCCACGCCACATCACTGCCGCCGGTAGCGAACGTTCCCTCCGCATTCAGACACTCCGCCGCGCTGTACGGCTTGCGCGTGAAGGAGAAATCGGCTACCGGACTGTCGAAATAATTGTCCTTCACCGCAATCGCGCGAATCCTCACGGACATGCCGTTGGCTGAAAACGGCGCCGTGTAGCGCGTGCCGTCCGTCGTCGGGTCAGTTCCGTCGAGCGTGTAGTAGATAACCGTTCCGTTGTCGGCTGCGATATTGATCGTGGTACCTGCAGTCTCGATCGTCCCGCCGTTCGCCACGTCCGCGCTTGTTATTGCTGGTGCAACGAGCGTATTCGCCGTCCACACGGCTGTAAACTCAACGCTGGAATCTGTAACTACATACTCCGCCCCAGCATCGTATGTCTTTGTCCCATCGCTCCACCCAACAAAGCGGTGCTTTGGATTGATCAAACTATCTCCTGTTGGCAACACAATTGAGTCGCCTGCATAATACTGCGTGGGAACTGGAACATTTCCCTCTCCACCGCCAAGACTGTAGGAGAGAGACACAAGCGGAGCAAACGATACTTCATCCAACCAGACGCAGTCTTCGCCGACGTCGCTTTCGTCCACGTAGTCCTTGCAATACGTCCAGCGGACGGTATGCGATCCATCGCCAGCGATATGGACAACTACATTCGTCCAGTCCGTCTTCCCGCCGATGGCGATGCCATTCAATCGGTAGTTCCCATCCAAAGTCCCCTGAGGAACACCATCCACCGAGAGATAAGCATAGTCAAACACATCTCCGTTGTACTCCTCGCTCGATGCCTTCCACCAGAACGACAGACGCCCGGTGCCGTTTACGGTCAACTCAATCCAAGTTGATTCGTTGTTTCCAATGTTTCCGCTGCGCATTGAGGCTTGTCTGTCATGCGAAACGGAACAGTCATCATCCCATGGCTTGGTTTCGTCATTCACAAACTTCCCATGGAAGTTCAAGAAATCCTCTACGCCTACATAGCCGCCAAACTGCGATGACGGAACAAACTGCTCATACATGCTCGCATATTTCTTGGGATAACGAACAGAACTGGCGTTTGAGAGAATGTACGAACTTGAAACACCCTCTGGCACTTCACCTAAAAATGTGACATTCTCAAGTCCACTGCAACCCCAGAACGCCCATTGACCAATGCTCGTGACACTGTCGGGTATGGTCACGCTCGTAAGCCCGCTACAGCCAGAGAACGCAGAAGACCCGATGCTCGTAACACTGTTCGGCATCTCCACACTCGTAAGCCCGCTGCAACCCCGGAACGCATAAAACCCGATGCTCGTGACACTGTCGGGTATGGTCACGCTCGTAAGCCCACTACAGCCTTCGAACGCAGAATTCCCGATGGTTGTCACGCTTGTGGGTATTTCCACACTTGTAAGCCCGCTGCAATACCAGAACGCTTCAGCGCTGATATTGGTGACGTTTGACGAATAAGATACGTTTGTGATTGAAGAATAGCATCCGCCAAATACATTATTGAGTTGCGCGTCAAGTGCACTTTGTGGCACCGTCACATTCTTTACTCCGCTACAATCGTAGAAGGGAGAATAGCCAATGCTCGTGACACTGTCGGGTATGGTCACGCTCGTAAGCCCACTACAGCCTTCGAACGCAGCATTCCAGATGGTTGTCACGCTTGTGGGTATTTCCACACTTGTAAGCCCGCTGCAATGCCAGAACGCCCTTTCACCAATGCTCGTGACACTGTCGGGTATCGTCACGCTTGTAAGCCCGCTGCAACCCCAGAACGCTCCAGCGCTAATATTTGTGATGGTGGACGAATAGGATACGTTCGTGATTGACGAATAGCAGCTGCCAAATACATTCTTGAGTTGTGCATCAAGTACATATTGCGGCACCGTCACATCTTTTAACCCGCTGCAGCCATAGAACGCATTATCCCCAATGCTCGTCACGCCGCTCGGTATGGTCACGCTTGTAAGCCCGCTACAACCGGAGAACGCAGAATTCCCGATGGTTGTCACGCTTGTGGGTATTTCCACACTTGTAAGCCCGCTACAACCGGAGAATGCAGAAGAACCAATACTTGTCGCGCCGCTCGGTATCGTCACGCTCGTAAGCCCACTACAGCCAGAGAACGCCCCTTCACCAATGCTCGTGACACTGTCGGGTATGGTCACGCTTGTAAGCCCGCTACAACCGGAGAACACATAAGCACCAATGTTCGAGACTCCATCAAGTATCTCCACTCTCACAAGCGCAGAACATCCATTGAAGACATAATCTCCAATACTTGAGACGCTATCAGGAATCGCCACGCTCGTAAGGCCGCAGTAGGAAAACGCATTATCCCCAATGCTCGTAACGCTGTCAGGAATTGTTACGCTTGTTAGTCCGCTACAGCCAGAGAATGCATAAGAGCCGATATTCGTGACACTGTCTGGTATCGTCACACTCGCAAGCCAACCGCAACTGTTGAACGCTGAATCTCGTATGGCAATCGTACCAACAGGGATGACAACCTTTATTCCATTCGGCAGATTATACCCTGCTCTACGCCATCCTTCTTGCCATTCGGACACAACGACAGTAGTCAGATTGGTGCAACCGTAGAACGCACCAAAGTCAATGTTCGTGACGCTGTTCGGTATCGTAATGCTTTTAAGGGAGTTGCAGCCGTAGAACGACGCATTCCCAATACTCGTCACGCCGTCCGGTATCGTCACGCTCGTAAGCCCGCTGCAACCGAAGAACGCACGATCCCCGATGCGTCTCATGCTTTCCGGGAAAACGACTTCAGTGATCGAGTCATTGTCGCTGGCGAATGCGTCCTCGGCAATTTCGCGGACAGGGTATTCGCCAGATCTTGGAAGTTTCGCAGGTACGGTCAGTTTGCCGCTTTTCGGAGATGCACCGGTAATCACGGCAATCGTCTCTTCTCCATCCACCTTTGTGGTGTACGACCAAGTGACGCCGTTGATAGTTGCTTTCTCGCCCCATAGCAGCGTTGCATACAGTATGCACGCCAGAGTTGTCGACATTCGCTTTTCCATTTTTGCATCTCCTTTATTTGAAAATCGCTTTGCGCGACTTGCGTATCTGCCTCTTCGACCAGTTGCACACCTTGCGTGAAAGTTCTTTGCCATTCTGTGCGGCAGCCATCGCACACGACACAAAGTCGGATGCGCGGATCCTTGGTGCTGTTCCTCTGAATGATTTGACTATGCCATGAATGAGCCGATTCCGAGCATCCCACCATTGGCAAAGATCTCCGTACATCGCTTCCGCTGCAACATCAAATGGCGTAGGCTGTCCTGTTTTTCGTAGCCCTTTCCACGCATCCAACGCCTTGCCAAGCGTTTCACGCTTTTCGCTATTTCCCTTGGTGAAATTGAGAGCAGACCAAAGTCTGTCGGACATTATACTTTCCTCGACAGCAATTGACTGAAGGGGGCAATTGTTTGCCATCCCATCGTCAATCATTTTGAAAGCAAGCCGATAGGCTTCATACTTGCGAATGTTTTTCTGCGCCTTTACGTTTTCAATTGTCTCTTTACTTTCTCTGTGCGTCATCGTGCCTCCTTCTGCGGCATCGCAACCCGTCACGATTTGAGGGCATGAAAAACCTCTCGCCGTGTCTCGCAAGAGGTTGTAGGAATTACCCAATCTGAAACACGACGAGAGGCAAAACGCTTGCGCGTTTCCTCTGCATAGTGCCATCAGATTTCAGAACTTCCTACATTCCTTGCGATGACTGCTTTGCAGCGCAAATTGCTGTCGGCGGATTTCTCCCGCCTTATCGTTTCACTGTCTTAATGGCTTCTTCCTTTCATTTACAGTCTCACGATTTGAGATTGTTATGCTACGCTTTCTTGCGAATGAAGTCCTCAACCTCTGAATTCAAGGGTACGGCGAAACTCGACAGGGTTGATGACAAAACCGCCTCTCCGACCTTCTTGGCGAATTTGTCAATACGCCAAACTGAGAGTTTCCTCATGCGCGGACTCTCCTTGAACGAGAAGAAACTGCTTTGCGACCATAGGGGCCTCTAAGGAAAAAGTCTTTTTCCTCAGACCTTGTCTCAAAGTTGCTTTCCATCACGTTGGGGAGATTGGGAACTTTGCAAGAGTCGGCACAAAGCGCGTCCACGAACGCCCGCGCTGTCGCGGCATCCTCGATTCTAAAGTTCGCTGTTATGCTCGATGTTGCCATTTTCCACCTCGCTTTCCGCTTAAAGGCATAGTACCCACAATGGTAAACACTATTATACCATATTTTACTATTATTATACCATATCCTACCCCGGAAAGTCAACGGGGGCATTTGGCGAAATTGAAATCCGCAGATCCCGGTTTTCGGCTATTGACGCGGACGGCCATTTTATGGTAAAACACAAACAAATCAAAAACCAATGCAAAGTGAAGGTGGGTGTATGGAACAGGCATTGCTTCAAGTCAGAGTCGACCGGTCCTTGAAAGACCAGACCGCCGCAATCTATGATGCCATCGGCATGGATCTGCCGACGGCGATACGAATGTTCTTCAAGCGCACGGTCATGGTCGGCGGGCTTCCTTTCGACGGGAGGCTGGTCGCAAGCGAGAGCGCGGCGCACCGCGCATTTGCCTCCATGCGCCAAAAAGTCGAGTCGGCGGATGCCGACGAGCCGACGATGGACGAGATAAACGACTACATCTCGTCCGTCCGCCGCAGCAGAACACGGAGAACCGCCGCAGCGAGGCATGGCGCATGATAAAAGCCGTCATAGACACCAATGTTCCCGTATCCGCTTTCTGGACGAAGAACAGGCTCTCGCCGGCGGAATTCTGCGACCTGCCCGGCATTTGACTTTCGTTTCCATTCTTCACCCTAGTTCTCCTTTGTTGCCGTTTGCATATCGGAACAGAGCAGAACAAGAATTGCATTAAAATTTCCAGACGAGTTCAACTCGTGTGAAGATTGCGGAGTGGTCGCATCCATCCCTAAAGTAGTCGCCCTTGCCGAAATACTCGGTCAGGAAGGAGAGTCTTCCGCCTTTGAGGAGATCGTTGCCGAAGAGCCTGTCTGGATGTATTTCGTACTTTATCTGCGCGTAAAGTCCGCGGTATGATCCGTCGGCGGATTCCTCCCGCACTGCGGTGAACAACGGACCAAGCTGGCACTTCACATTCGAAAAATCGCCGACTGCGCATCCCGACTCCAGGTGCGGATAGATGAGATTGGTGTAGTTGTACTTCGCGTACATCGGCGCGATGGATCTGCTGAATCCCGGCTCGCGGTTGAACACGGCGTGCCATGCGGTATTTCCGCGCTCGCCCTTCCTGTCGCCCGAGAGTGCCCAGACTGCACCGGTGAGGTATGGTTTCGCGGACGCTTTGGGCTTCCAAGTGAGACCGGCATAGCTTTGTCCGGCGTAGTGGATTTTCGATCCGGCCTGTCCTGCGAGTTCGACCTCTCCGTATAGCGTTTCTGTAAAGCGCGGAAGGAGTCGGACGCCGAAGGTGTGGGAGCAGGAGCGGCGACCCTCCTGCCTGTATTTAGCGTGGTCGGCGCGGCGTTCGCCCTTTGCCACATAATAGGCGTCGTATCCGAAGTCCTCGTTCGCCCTGTCCTGCCAGCAGAGGCCGAGCCCATACTCGTCCTGTCCGTATCCCGTGAGGTCGTAGTCGTGCGGTTTCTTTCCGTTGTCATGCGATTTCCCGAGGGTGGGCATCCAATCGTCGGATGTCTGGCAGACTCCGAACAGATCAAGAGTGCGCTTCTCATCCGTGTGCCATGTGACGCGCAATCCGTCGAAGTACGCGCTGCGCGATCCATCGCCGCCGGTGCCGTCCGAAATTATGCGCTTCGCGCCGAAAGACATGTCTTGGCGTCCGACCTTGATGTCGAGAAGATTGAACGCTCCATCCCACGAGAAGTAAAGGTTGTCGATGAAGAGGACGTCTGGCCATCGCTGCTTGCGCGAGAGTGCATCAGGTGCGCGGTAGGCGCGAAATTCGTCCGCGATTCGCAGGTACAGGCCGAAGTCGCCGTTCGACACCTTGACCCATGGGCGGATTCGTATGCGCGCATAGTCGCTTGCCTTCGACTCTCCTCTGGAGGAAGTCGGAAGGTTGTCCGTCCCCTCGTAGCGCAGCCTTATGTCCACGCCCGCAGATACATTGACATTGGTCGCCGAAGTGGCGAACGATTGGAATACGCAGACGGCAATTGCGCACGCCAGCAATGCGCTCGTCTTTCTTGTCCTGCCTTCCATGATACCTCATAGTAATGCATGCTTATTTCGCATCGCATTAGTTCAGCGGGTATTTTATCAAAATTCGCTTCATAATGTCAATATGTGGAGATATTTTCGGCTCTTCCCCGCTCCCCGCCTTCCGTGGGTTCAGTGGTTAAAATCCCCATGCTGGGCTCGCATTGGAATGCCAACGCAAAAAGGTTCAACCTTTTTACCCAAAAGGTATAACCTTTTGCCCTAAAAGGTCCAACCTTTCGACCCAAAAGGTATAACCTTTTACCCTAAAAGGTATAACCTTTCTACCCAAAAGGTTCAACCTTTTATATCAAAAGGTACAACCTTCTTGAAATGCCTTACGAGAGAGGGGGGCGAAGGAGCGGCGGCGGCTCAAGGGTCGATAAGCCCTGCCTAGGCGGTGAGTTCCACGGAGACGGGACCGTCGTTTATAAGCGCGACTTTCATGTCGGCGCCGAACTTGCCGGTTCCGACGCGCTCCGTCCCCAGGAGTTCTTTAAGTCTGGCGACGAAATGATTGTAAAGCGGCTCGGCGATATTGCCCGGCGCGGCGGCGGAGAAGCCCGGTCGGCGGCCGTGCGAAGTATCGGCATAAAGCGTGAACTGGCTGACGACGATGACTTTGCCGCCCACATCTTCAAGCGAGCGGTTCATATGGAAATTCTCGTCCTCGAAAAGCCGGAGCACTGGGATGCGCGAGGCGAGGTAATCGGCCTTCTCCGCCGTGTCGGTGTGGGTTATGCCGAGCAGGATGAGATAGCCCTGTCCGATTGCGGCGACCTTTTCGCCGTCAATCGCGACCGAGGCTTCGGAGACTCTTTGCAGCCAGATTTTCATGGTGCGAAAGGATTTTCGTCGCCGGTGGCGGCGCGATAGACATCGGCGGCGACGGCGGCGAAGATTGCATCGAGGAAGGGGCGGATCACGAGCGTGGCGGCGCGCGGCGGCTGCACCAAGGCGGCGTCGGCTGGGAAGGTGGCGGCGGCGAATTTCGCGACATGACGCGCATCGTTGTCCTTGCGCACATCCTTGAGCCGATGCAAATCCATGGCAAGGCGCTCCTTGTCCTTTTCGCCTCCGGCGGCAAGGAAATCGAGGAGTTTCAAGCCGGAATTCGCCACAAATTCATTCTCCCCGATCCAGCCTTCGATCTCCCACCAAAGTTCCGGCTCTTCCATGGGAAGTTTGCGCTTGAGGACTGCACAGGCGTCGGCAAGTTCCACAAGCACCGCCCGGATTTGCGTTTCGAGGTCGGTAGGAAGTTCGCCCTTCGTCGCCAATTCGCCGATGGCGCGGCGGAACAGTCCTTTGACGGCGATACTCTCCTCGCGGCGGTAATGCTGGCTGTTCGGAGCCTGGTCGGAATTGTGCGCAGCGAGAATGCGCATCGCGGCGGCGACTTCGGGGTCGGGGTAGATGTAGCCGAAGGCCGACTCCCAGTTCTTCGCCGAGTCGAACGCCGCGGAATTCCAGCACCAGTCGGCCACGCCGAAAATCGCGATCTTGTTGGCCTCGCAATTCTCCATCGGGTTGGCGACAAAGCCGGAAACCTCGACGCCATTGTCGAGACCGTAGGTGCGGCCGAGCAGAAGCTTGGTGCGGCAATAGTCGTTGACGGGGAAGTTCCACCACACGAACGGCGGGCGGCGGTAGGCGGCGGCGACTTTCTCGGCATCGATCTTCGAGATGTCGTGGCACACGGTCTTGCCGGTCCAGACGATCTGGGTGTCGGCGGCAAGTTCCTCGCCCAATACCTTGCAGTAGTCGCTCTCGCCGAGGCCCCAGTAGACGTTAGGGCAGACGATGAGCGGCATGCAACCCTCGTTGCGGCGCATGAAGCCCAGCGAAACGAAATTGCAGATTTTCGCGTGGAACTGGGCGTCGGCATCGCCAAAGTCGTCGAAGAACACCGCAAACGACCTTATGCCAAGGTCGTACATGGATTGGAGTTTGGCGTAGAGGGCCTGAAAGTCCTCCATCTCCCCTTCTCCGCCCTTGCGGAAGGATCCGCCGAGATGAATCGCCCAGCAGAACCGCACATGATTGCGTTTTGCCGCCGCGAGGAGCGACTTGAATTCCTTTTGATTCTCCTCTGGATACGCTTCGCGCCAGCGCGTGTGGTGGTAAGGATCGTCCTTGGGTCCGTAAATATAGGTATTGAGCTTCAGCCGCCCCATGAAATCCAGAAGCGCGAGCCGACCCTTTTTGCCCCACGGTCTTCCGTAGTAGCCCTCGACGACGCCGCGCACGGCGATGGAGGGGGAGTCCTCGATCCTGAGATTCGGGAGCCTGTCGCCGATATTGCCGCCGAGCTGGTTCAAGGTTTCGCGGGCGTAGAAATGGCCGTCGGAGTCGGCGGCGGTTATCTCGACCACGCCATTGGTGAGGACGAGCGAATAGGATTGCGGCGCCATGGACGGATCGTCCTTTTTGACGACCACATAATCCTCGGTCCCGAAATCGCCGCCGAGTTCGACAATCGACTTGGGAGTTGGGTAGATGGCGATGGCGGCAAGAATGGGCATGATGTTCATGTTTGCGGTATTCCCAGTTGCGCGGCAAAGGCCGCAGTGAGTTTCTTGGCGTTTGTGAAATTGGATTCGCCCTGCGGGACGATTTCGCGCTTCGCTTCAAGCGCGATGCGGATCGTGCGATCGCCCGTGTAATACCAGGGGTGGCGCTTGTCGAGCACGACCGGATCGTAGTCGATGCGGACGGGCAGGATCGGAGCCTTGAGCGCCAGCGCCAGGCGCGCCGCGCCGCGGTGGAGTTTTCCGCCGCCGCGCGTTCCCTGCGGGAAGACCACGAGATTGACGCCCTTCGCAATCAGGGCCGCCGCACGCGAAAAAAGCTCTTCGGGATCTTCGTCGTTCACGAGAAACATCTTTTTGACGGCCGTGGAAAGAACGGGATTTTTGAGCGTTGCGGACTTGGCGATTGCGGTGGAATCGGGGAGATGGGCGAGGATGACGACAATATCTATAAGCGCGATATGGTTCATCACGATGATGCGCCCGTGCGCGGTGCGCAAGGCTTCGCGAGTAGCCGCGTCCATATCGACACGAAACAGGCCAAGCGCTCCGGCAAGCGCGACGAAGCACCGGTAGAATGCGCGAACAATGCGACGGAATCCGGTCTCAGTCCAGACCGGGAGAATCATCAGCGGCGCGAACGCGAGCGCGAACGCTCCGTAAAGAAAGAAGAAAAGCGCACCCAAACCATAGCGGAGGCGCCTCATTTGTTCTTGAGCGCGAGGCGGATGAGGGTTTCCGTGTCGTTCGTCTCCGGCCGGACTGCGAGCACCTGCGAAATCATCTTGTTCGCCGTCTCGTCGTTGAAGCCCAGCGCCCCGAGCGCGAGAATCGCATCCTGGATAAACGTCTTGTCCGCCCCCTTGGCTCCGCCCTGGCTTTCCGCAAGCGCCTCGATGGCGTCGATCTTGTCCTTGAGCTCGATGCAGATCTTCTCCGCCGTCTTCTTGCCTACGCCTTTGATGGCGGCAATCCGCTTGGCGTCGCCGGTGGAAATCGCCAGCGAGAGTTCGCCTGTCGAGCTGCCGGAGAGAATCGAAAGCGCAATCTTGTTGCCTACTCCGCTCACTCCGACAAGCTTCATGAACATCGCCTTCTCGCCCTTGGTGGCGAAACCGAAGAGCGTTTCACCGTCTTCGCGGACGCTGTGATACGCCAAAAGCCGCACTTCCTCGCCGGTCTTCGGAAGTTTGTCGAAGGTGGATATGGGGATGAACACCTCATATCCTATCCCTCCGGCCTCGATGACGGCCTGGGTGGGTTCTTTGGCGAGCAGCGTTCCGCGAATCGAAACGATCATTGGAAAAGCTTCCTCATCTTTTCGAGCTGCGCGGCCTTCTCGCGGTTTTCGTCGAGTTTGCGGCGCGCCTCGTCCACAATCGCCTTGGGGGCGTGGTCGGTAAACTGGGTGTTTGCGAGTTTCGCTTCGCCGCCCTTGATGAAACCGGCGAGCTTGGCGAGTTCGGCGTCGATGCGCTTGAGCTCCGCCGCCTTGTCGATCAGCCCCTCGAGCGAAAGATACACGGTGCCGAGCTTCACGAGCTTCGAGGGCATCGGAAGTTCCGCGCCTTCTGGCGCAAACTCCACGCTCTCGGCGCGCATCGACTTCTTGAGGCTTTCGGCCTCGCGCTTGATCGCCTCGTCGGCGGTGGCGAGCGTCACCTTCACGAAAGTCGACGGCGGCACTTTGTATTCGGAACGGAGCGCACGAAGCGCGGTGACCGCCTCGCGCTTCATGTTCACGAAGTCGTAGACGGCCTGCTCGGAAGCCGGAATTTCGCCGCCCTTGGGGAACGGCGCTTTCATGATCGATTCGCCTTCCGCGACAAAGCCGAGCGCATGCGCGACTTCCTCGGTGATGAACGGCATGTAGGGATGGAGCATCCTGAGCGCCTTGCAGAAGACTTCATTGAGAACCGCAAAGGCGCGGGACTTGTCGGGAGCGTCCTTGGTGTACTCCAGATAGCGGTCGCAAATCTCAGTCCAGATGAAATCGTAGACGGCGAGCGCGCCATCCTGGATGCGGTATTGCTCCAAGAGTTCATTGAGCCTGGCGGCGGCCTTGTCGCACGCGACGAGGATGTGGCGTTCGTCGGGCGTAAGCGAAGCGCGGTCGTACTCCATGGACTTCACGCCCTGCATCTCGATAAAGCGGGCGGCGTTCCATATCTTCGTGCAGAAGTTGCGCCCGATCTCGAACTTCTCCTTGTTCACCTTGGTGTCGCACTCGAGCGAAGTGATGAGCGCGATCGAGAACCTGAGCGCATCGGCAGAGTATGCGTCGATAAGCTCCAGCGGGTCGAGCGAATTGCCGAGCGATTTGGACATCTTGCGACCCTGCGCGTCGCGAACGATGCCGTGGATGACGATATTCTTGAACGGCGCCTTGCCGGTAAAGTGAAGTCCCGCCATGACCATGCGCGCGACCCAGAAGAAAATAATGTCCTGGGCGGTGACGAGATCGCAAGTCGGGTAGTAGTAATCGAGGTCTGCCGTCTTCTCCGGCCAGCCAAGCGTCGAAAACGGCCACAGCCACGAGCTGAACCATGTATCGAGCACATCCTCGTCCTGGGCGAGATCGGCGAGCGTGAGCGAGGCGTTGCCGGTTGCGGCTTTGGCCTTTTCGAGCGCCGCCTCGGCGGTCTCGGCCACAAACACCTGCTCAGACTCCCCGTCCGCGCCGCGCACGCCGGACTCCGCGCCCTTGAGATAATACGCCGGAATCCGGTGGCCCCACCAAAGCTGACGCGAGATGCACCAGTCCTGGATGTTCTCCATCCAGTTGAAATAGATATTCTCCCAGCGCTTGGGGACAAACTTGATCGTGCCGTCCTTGACCGCCTCGATCGCAGGCTTGGCCAGCGGCGCCATCTTGACGAACCACTGCTTGGAAAGCCGACTCTCGACCGTCTCGTGGCAACGGTAGCAATGGCCGACCTGATTGTCGATATCCTCGATATGGTCGAGATAGCCCTGCGCTTCGAGATCGGCGACAATCGCCTCGCGGCACTTGAAGCGGTCGAGCCCGGCATACTTCGCGCCGGCAAGCTCATTCATCGTGCCGTCTCCGTTCATGATGTTGATCTCGGCGAGGTTGTGGCGCTTGCCGACGAGGAAGTCGTTGGGGTCGTGCGCAGGCGTGATCTTGACGATGCCGGTGCCGAATTCGCGGTCGACATAATCATCGCTCACTACCGGGATTTCGCGTCCGGTCAAAGGCAGGATGACGGTTTTGCCGACGAGATGCGCGTAGCGCTCGTCCTTGGGGTTGACCGCTACCGCAGTATCGCCCGGCAGCGTCTCCGGGCGCGTGGTCGCGACCATCACGTAATCCTTGTAGGGCTCGCCGGACGCGCCCTTGCCGCTGCCGACCACGGGATAGCGGATATACCAGAAATGGCCGTGGTTGGGCTCGTGCTCGACTTCATCGTTCGCAAGCGCCGTGCCGCACCGGGGACACCAGTTGACGATGTAGTTGCCCTTGTAGACGAGACCTTCGTCATAAAGCTGCGTGAAAACCTTGGCAACGGCGCGCGAACAGCCATCATCGAAAGTGAAGCGTTCGCGCTGCCAATCGGTGGAGTTGCCGAGCATGCGCTGCTGATGGACGATCGTGCCGCCATACTGGCGCTTCCAATCCCAGACGCGCTCGACAAACGCCTCGCGCCCGAGATCCTGGCGACGCTTGCCCTCCTTGCGGAGCGCCTTTTCCACCACATTCTGCGTGGCGATGCCGGCGTGGTCGGTGCCGGGAAGCCACAGGACATTCCGTCCCTGCATGCGACGCCACCGCACCAGAATATCCTGAATCGTCTGGTTGAGCGCATGACCCATGTGCAGGATGCCGGTCACGTTCGGCGGCGGAATCACCACCGAATACGGTTCTCCCCGTCCTGGCTCTTCATGGAAAAATCCGCCTTTTTCCCAAAATCCGTACCACTTTTGTTCGACCGCCTTGGCGTCGTAATGCTTGTCCATTTTGTTACCGCCTTGATATCAGAAAAACCATTTCGCCACTGCGAGAAGCCCCTGCTTCCACGGTACGCGATGCGACACGCCGCTTTTTCCGGCGAATTCGGAAAGATGCTCCACATACCACTCGTAGTTGCGCACAAGCGCATCCTTGTTGGAGTATTTTGGCGCAAATCCCAATTCGCGCTCGGCCTTCTCGATCGACACGAACGAATCGGTGGACGCCGTCGCATACACCCACGGATAGAGCGGCGAAAGATGCAGTTTCTCAAGAATCCTGAGGATGAAGACGAGGAGTCCCGCCGGCATGCCTATTATCCGCTTGCCGTGGCCGGCGCGGTCGAGCACCGCCTGATAATCCTCCTTCATCGTCGTAAATTCCTTCGCGCCGAAATTGAACGCGCCCTTGATCTTCTCCGCAGGGAGCGTAAGCGCCTTCCAGATACCGTCGTCAATGTCGTCCACATCCATGAGCTGATAGCGATTGTTGCCGCTGCCGATCATGGGGAAATTGTGTCCGGTGTAGGCCCAATCGTAGAAAAGCGCGAACACCCCGAGACGTTCAGGGCCGACAAAAGATTTGGGACGGATGATGCAAACGGGATAGCCTTCCTCGATTGCCTTGAAGCAATGCTTTTCCGCCTCGATCTTCGCATGGCCGTACGGCCCTACCCCGACCATCGGGTCGTCCTCGCAGATCGGATGCTTTTTGGGAACGCCGTAGACGGCGGTGGAGCTGATCTGGATCATGCGCGAAAGGTTGAACTTGCGCGCGGCGGCAAGCACGTTGCGGCAGCCGTCCACCTCGGTCGTGTAGATATCCTCCTCTGAATAGAGCGGCAGCGCGGCGGCACAATGCACCACGGCATCGCAGCCCTCGGTCACGCGCTCCACGGCCGCGACATCGCGGACATCGCCAAGCGTGAACTTCAGCCAGGGTTCGTCCTTCTCCGGGTAGTCGAAAGGCGCAATGTCAAGAACGCGTATCTCCTCCACGCCTTTCGCGCGGAGGAGACGGATGAGATTGATGCCCAGAAACCCGGACCCGCCGGTTACGAGAATCTTCATCTCACTCGGCCGACGGCATCATCGGCAGCGCCGGAGCTTCTTCGGCCATCGGGGCGGCATCGCCCTCTGCGGCCATTATCGACTTCGAATGCACGGTCGAGGTAAGGCGGGCAAGCACCAGTGTATTAAGCAGGAACACCGCGCCCAGGACGACCGTCGTCTTGATCAAAACGTTGCCGGCATCGGCGCCGAAAACCGCCTCGCCCATGCCTCCGCCGATCGCGCCGCCAAGCCCGCCTTCCTTGGGCTTCTGCAACATTACCGCCATCGCCAGCAAAAGGCAAGTCACCACTTCGACCACATAGAGAAAACCAATGAATACCGACATTTCGTTTTTTCCTTTCAGTTCCGTGTATTATATCATATTTTTTCGCGATTGTGCAACAGGTTTTTGCTTTCGGAAGCAATGCGAGCACGGCGAATCCGACGGCGGCATCGCAACATGGCCTATTGGACGGGATTGGAAACAGGCAGCTCGGCAGCCGGCTCCTGCGGCGGCGCGGGAGGCGGCGGAGGCGGCGTGTTCGTCGGCGCGGCAGGCGCGGCGGGCGGCTTCGCGACGGCAGCCGCGCCGTTGCGGGCGCTCTTGAACATTTCCTTGATGGCGTTGCGCATCATGCGCTTGGCGGCGCCCATCGAGGTTTTTATCGTGCATCCGGCAGCATGAAAGTGTCCGCCGCCGCCAAAGCGCTCGGCAAGCTCCGCCGCATTCCAGTTGTTGCGCGTACGGATCGAGCAGCGGATTTCCTTGGTGCGGTCGGGAATCTGGTAGAAATACACGGCCACCTCGTTGCGATGGCAAAGACGGGGAATCTCTACCGCGTCTTCGGCGTCCGCCTTGGTGCCGCGCACGGAGCGGAAATCGTCGCGCGTAAGCGTCACTTCCGCCACCCGCCCGGAGCGCCAGATATGCAGACTGCGCCAAGCGATCTTCTTGAGCTTCATCGCCTTGGTGCCGAACCGGTTGTAGATAATATCGTTGATCTCCGTCTTGCGCACATCATGCTTTAGAAGATCGGCGGCGACCAGCATGGTGGCGGAAGAGCATTTCTCGTAGGCGAAGCGCCCGGTGTCGGTGACAAGGCTGACCCACAGCGCCTCGGCGGTCGTATCGTCGATCTGCCAATCCATCCATTTCGCGAAGCGCCAGACGATTTCCCCGGCCGAAGAAGCGGCAGGGTCGCTGATATTCACCGTGCCGAAATCGGCATCGCCATCATGGTGATCCATGACGAGGATTGGAAGATTTTCGGCAACCGGACGAACCTCCGGCGGCAGACGTTCGATTGCGCGGCAATCGACCATGACCAAAAGATCGAACTTGCGCTTCATCCGCTTCAGTTTGCGGACAGGCAGGAGGTCTTCAACGCCGCGCATGAAAGAAAGTTTGCCCAGCGCGTTAAGATCCGCAGTCGCGACCGCCTCTTTGTCCGACGCACAGAGCATCCGCGCAACCGCGATGGCGGAGCCAAGCGTATCGCCGTCCGGACTCAAATGCCCTGAAACGAGAATGCGCTTTGATTTGGCGATAAGTTCGCGCGCCGCTTCGTAATTCTCGCGCTTCATTCAAGTCCCTGTTGACGCAGGAGCGCGGCGATCTTGGGCGCACGGCCGCGGAAGCGCTTGAACACCTTGAGCGCACTCTCGCTGCCGCCGAGCGCGAGAATCGTCTCGCGATAGCGCGCGCCTTCATCCTTCATCGCCGCATCATTCTCGAGCCCAGCCTCCTCGAACGCGCCAAAGCAATCGGCACTCATCACCTCGCTCCACTTGTAACCGTAGTATCCGGCGCTGTAGCCGCCGGAGAAAATATGGGTGAAGGCGTCGAGGAAACGATCCTCCGCAACCATCGGCATGCCAAAATGGGCGAACATCTCGCATTTGAGCCGGTTGGGGTCTTTTACCTTGGTGGAGTGGAGAAGCATATCGGTCTTGGCGAACGCAAGCTGCCGCCGACAGGCCGAAGCCGCACGGAAATTCTTCGCCGCCTTGACCTTGGCCTTGAGTGCCGACGGCACCTTTATGCCGGTGCGCGGATCGAGGCACCAATTCTCCATGAACTGGCTCGCGACTTCCACCGCGTCCCACTCGACCAGATTGATGCCCGCAGCATCCTCTTCGCCAACGCGGGTGAGCATTTGCTGGCAGGCGTGGCCGAACTCGTGAAAAAGCGTCTCGACATCACGGAACGGCATAAACGACTTTCCGTTCGCATCCGGAGCCTTGAGGTTGAGCACGACAAGCGCCAGCGGCAGCGTGCCCGTGCGGTCGTTGCGGTTGCGGAACTCGTTCATCCATGCGCCGCCGGACTTCACCCCGGGACGCGCATAGGCATCAAGGTAGAAATGCGCCACCGTCTTGCCGCCCTCGGAAACCTCGAAAAACCGCACATCCTCGTGCCACACGGACGGCTTCGCCTTGCCCTTGACTTCCTTGACGTCGATTCCAAAGAGGAACTTGCACAACTTGAAAAGCCCTTTGAGAACTACCGCGAATTCGAAGTGACGCTTGAGTTCTTCCTCCGAATAGCTGTACTTCTTCTCGCGAAGCTTCTCTGCCCAAAACGCGCGATCCCACGGTTGCATGTCCTTGAACATGGCTTCAAGCTCGACGTCTTCAGCCGCCGCCTTCTTCACAGTCGCCTTGTCGAGATCGTCGATCATCTTCATGACTGCCTTGATCGACGGCGCACACTTGGCGGCTATCGAGACCTCGGCAAAGTTTGCAAATCCCAAAAGTTTCGCACTCTGGTCGCGAAGCTTGAGCAGCGCGTCAATGCGCTTGCCGTTGCCGGGAGCGCGAACTGCGCGCTTGCGGTAGACACGCTCGCGTTCAGCGCGATCGGCGCAGAACTTCATGGTCTCCACATACTTCGCGTCGCTGATGTCTTCGGGCGTGGTATCGATCACCTCGTTGGAGAACTCCGTGGCCAGACGCGATAGTTCCGACTGGATTTTGTTGAATTTCCTCTTCGCCGCGCCTTCCAGCGCCACGCCGGAGAGTCTGGCGCCCTCGATCATCTTTTTGATGATGCGCTTTTCCGTGGGGTTGGCGCACTTGACCTTCAGAGCCTGGCGGTAAATCCCCTTGCTCTGCCCGATCTTGAGCGAAAGCGCGACTATCCGCTCCATGAACTTTTCGTGCACCTTGCGCCACGCATCGGAATTGCAGACACCGAGCATGTGCGCGATGCGCCCCCAGACGCTCCACAACTCGCGCGTGGCATCGTTGAGCGGATGCACAAGGGCGGAGAAAGTCTTGGCGTCGCCGCTTTCGATTTCCGCCACCTTCGCTTCAGTCTCCGGGATCAGGCGCTCGAGTTCGGCGGCGGCAAATTCGGGCGTAAAGATGTTCCAGTCTGGGAATTCGGTTTTCATACGTTTTTCCTGTCGCAAAGGGAGCTTACGAAAAGCGCTTTTATGGTGTGCATGCGGTTTTCCGCTTCATCAAAGACTTTGGAGTATTTGGACTCGAACACTTCATCGGTCACCTCCAGCGCTCCGCAATCCTTGGTGACCTCGGTATTGAAGTCGTGGAACGCGGGGAGGCAATGGAGGAACATGAGCTTTCCGTCCAGATTTCCGGTCGCACGCATAAGTTCCATGTTGATCTGGTAGGGACGGAGCATCTTGATGCGCTCGGCGGCCTTGTCTTCCTCGCCCATGGAAACCCATACGTCGGTGTAAAGCACATTGGCGCCGCGCACACCTTCCTTGGGATCGTTGAAAACACGGATGTCCACGCCGTTCTTTCTGGCCACTTCATCCGCTTCGGCGAGGATTTTCGCGTCCGGAATCAGTTCTTTGGGCGTGCAGCAGATGTAGCGTATGCCGCATTTTGCGCATCCCATCATGAGCGAATTTGCCACATTGTTGCGACCGTCGCCGACATACGCCAGCGTGCAACCCTTGAGCGAACCGAAGGTTTCCTTGATCGTGAGGAAATCCGCAAAAATCTGCGTTGGGTGATAGTCGTCGGTAAGACCGTTCCAGACCGGAACGCCGGAATATCTCGCGAGATCTTCGCAAGTCTGCTGGCTGAAGCCGCGGAACAGGATTCCGTCATAGATGCGGCCGAGGACGCGTGCGGTGTCCTTGACCGACTCCTTCTTGCCGAAGTGGATGTCCGGTCTGGTGAGATACTCGGCGCCGCCGCCTTCGTCGCGGGCGGCGATGATCGAGGAGTTGCGCGTCCGGGTCGACGATTTTTCGAAAATGAGCGCGATATTCTTGCGGGCGAGGAGATCGCCTCGCACTCCTGCGGCGCGGCGCGCCTTGAGCTGCGCGGCGAGATTGATCAAATCGAGCATTTCCTCGTCGGAGAAAGATGTAAGCCGCATCAGCGAGCGGCCCTTGAGCGAGTCCATCCAAGTAAGCATTTTCTTCCCTCTTCTTTTTATCAAGCCTTGAGGCCGGTCTTTTCCGGCATCCCCAAAGCGATGTTCATATTCTGTATCGCCGCGCCGCTCGCTCCTTTGCCGAGATTGTCGAAAAGCGCAACGAGCATCAGGCGGTCCTTGTTGCCGTAGACGCTTATCTCCATGTCGTCGCGCCCGGACAACGCGGCAGACGACAAAAAGCCGCCGTCCTGGGAATCGTCTACAAACCTGACAAGCCCCTTTTTGTAATAGTCGCGATAGCAATCCTTGATCGCTTCGATTCCGCCTTTCACGTCCTTCGCGAAGAGCGGAACGGAGACCTCCATGCCGCTGTAATGCGGCACGACGATAGGACTGAAACACGGCGCATTCTTGAGACCGCAGTATTTGACCATCTCCGGCAGGTGCTTATGGTGCTGACCAAGAGCATACTGCCGCCCGCCGCAGTGCAAAACATCTTCCTTGGAATCCTCATAATCCGCGATCATCTTTTTGCCGCCGCCGGAGAAGCCGGTGAGCGAATGCGTAGCGAGACGCAAGGACGGCTTTATCAGCCCACGCTCGACAAGCGGCGCGATCAGCGCAATGAACCCGGACGCATGGCAGCCGGGATTGGCGATCCGTCTAGACTTGGCGATCTTGGTCTTCAGCCCCCCGATTTCCGGAAATCCGTAAGTCCAGCCTTCCGCGCAGCGGTGAGCCGTCGAAGTATCGATGATTACCGTCTTCGGGGAGTCGCAAAGCGATACCGCTTCGATTGCCGCAACATCCGGCAGGCAGATAAACGCCACATCGGCCGAATTGATGGCCTCCTTGCGGGCGGATATGTCCTTGCGGTGCTCCTCGTCCAAGATCAAAAGCCTGATGTCATCGCGCTCCGCGAGGCGCGAAGCAACCTTGAGCCCCGTCGTGCCGGCGCTGCCGTCGATGAATACCAGCGGTTTTTTCTTCAACTTTTCAGCCTTTCCCGAGACGCTCGCCGCCATACTTGTTCCTGTGTATGGGACCCCACCACCATTCGTTGTCAAGATACCACTTGACCGTCTTGCGGATTCCGGATTCGAAGTTTTCCTCCGGCCGCCAGCCAAGCTTGTCCATCAACTTCGCCGGATCGATTGCATACCTGAGGTCGTGACCGGGGCGGTCTTTCACATAGGTGATCAGCGTCTCGTATTTAGTCGAGTCTTTCCTGGGCCTCAAATCGTCGAGTATCGCGCACACGGTCTTTACGACTTCAAGGTTGGTGCGCTCATTGTGTCCGCCAACATTGTAAGTCTCGCCGCTGACGCCCTTCTCGTTGACCAGGCAAAGCGCCTTGACATGGTCGTCAACATAAAGCCAATCGCGAACATTCGCGCCCTGGCCGTATACCGGCAGCGGCTTTAAGTCCAGACAATTGAGAATAATCAGCGGAATAAGTTTCTCGGGGAAGTGGTATGGCCCGTAGTTGTTCGAACAATTCGTGATCAACACCGGCAGTCCGTAAGTATCGTGCCAAGCCCTGACAAGATGGTCCGACGACGCCTTGGACGCCGAATAGGGGCTATGCGGAGAATATGGCGTGGATTCGGTGAAATACCCGTCTGCGCCCAAAGTCCCGTACACTTCATCGGTTGAGATGTGCTGGAAGCGGAAATCCGGATGCGTGCGCCAGTACTTGAGCGCCGCCTGCAAAAGCGTCGCCGTTCCCACGATGTTCGTGCGGATGAACTCTCCCGGCCCGTCGATCGAACGGTCGACATGCGATTCTGCGGCGAGATGGAATATGGTATCGGGCTGAAAATCCTCGAACGCTCTATCCATCGCCGCTTGATCGCAAATGTCTGCCTTGAGGAGCGTGTACTTGCCTTCCACCTCCTTGAGCGATTCGACATTCCCGGCGTAGGTAAGCTTGTCGATCACTAGAACATCGCGCCCCTCGCGGCAAAGGTGGCGCACCAGCGCACTGCCGATGAATCCGCAGCCGCCGGTCACAATGCAACGCCTACTCTTCATCGGTCATTTCCAGTTTGCCGGAAGTTCCGCTCTGAGGCTCGGCAGGCTTTTCCGCATTCGCGGCGTCATTCCCCTTGCCTGCGGCATCATCGGGCTTTTCCGTTCCCGTGTCCGTTTTCTTGTGACGCCTGCTGGACGAATAGCCGTAGCCATAACCATAGCCATAGCCGCCATAGCCGTAGCCGCCATAGCCATAGCCGCTCTTGTAACCGGAGCGATAGCCGCCATGGTGCCGCGACGGGCTGAACGCCGACTGGCTCGACACTTCCACGTCGTTGACGATTACGCCAATAATGTTCGCACCGGCTTCGGTCAGGCAGCGAGCGCAGTATTGAATGGGCTTGAAGTGGGTGCGGTCGGGACAGCACATGATGATTGCGCTATCCACAAGCGTCGCAAGCGTCACCACATCGCCGACAAGCCCGAACGGCGGCGAGTCGATGATGATTTTGTCGTAGTGCTCGCGAGCCCAGTCGAGGAAGACCGGAACGATCTTGGAGCCGAGAATCGTCGCCGGGTTGATGCCTTCAGGCGGCATCGAGCAGATTACGCTAAGGTTGGGGAGAGCCGTCTCGTTGACAAGCGAAGAGAAATCCGGGGGATTTTCCGCATCGGCATTCTGCAATGCATGCGAGAACGACTTTTCGTCAGTGATGTCCACGCCCCAAATGCGCGCCAAGCGCGGGCGGCGAAGGTCGAAGTCCACAAGAAGCGTCCTCTTGCCGGTCTGGGCGTGGGAAATGGCGATTGAAGTCGAAGTGATCGTTTTGCCTTCGCCAGGCTGTGTGGAAATCACGAGCATGCATTTGGTGAGCGACTCGTAGCGCGGCGACTCGAGGAGATTGCGAAGCCCCGCAACCGCCTCTGAGAACTGCGAATATTTATCCTCGATCATGAACTTGGCCACCTGCTCGCGCTTCTTGCGGCGAACGTGCGGCAGCACCGCGAGCACCTTGAGCGAAAGACGCCCTTCAATATCCGAGAGGTTGACGACCGTATCCTCAAGGTTGTCCATCACCAGCACGAAGAGCAGTCCGAGGCCGATCGAAACGGCGACGCCCGCGCCGAAAATCATGAGCGGATTGGGGAGCACCGGCTTGGAAGGCACGCTCGCGGAAGTCGCCAGACGCACGATTTCGTTGTTCGCCTCGGCATCCATGCGCGCCTTGTTCTCGTCCATGATGAGGCCCTCCAAGACATTGTTGGAGACCTTGAACTCCGCCTCAAGCTGGCCAAGTCCGGACTCCGCCAGCACGATTCGCTGCTCTAGCGAGGCGAGTTCATTGCGCAAATCCTCCTGCTTGTTGCGCATGTTGCCAAGCTGATTGCGCGTGACCTGCAAAGTAGAACGGCCGGTCAGAAGCGCACGCGACACGGCGTCCAGGAAACGCTGGCGCGACATTTCAAGGCGCTTCTTCGCCGCCAGAACCTCGGGGTGGTTTTCCGTATACGCCACCAGAAGCGACGCATAGGCGCCGGAGTCGTCCTGGAACTGGCGGTATTCATTGGCGATTTCCTCCGCGCGCGGAACGCCGGTGGAAAGGTTGCCGAAGCTCTCGGGATCTTTCTGGACTTCGATAAGGAGTTTCTCCCATTCGATGAGCTGCGTTTCGCTGGTCTCGAGCGCCAGAATGTCGCTGGTCGTCTTGCTCAAGCCTTGCTGCACGGTATCGCGCATCGAGCGCAGATTGTCCACCTTGTTGGCGGTGCGGAAATCGAGGAGCTGCTTGGCGATCTTGTCCACTTCGCGGCGGCGCTTTTCCACATTGCCGTGGATCTGGCTCACCGCCTTGTCGCAGCGGATCTTGTTTTCGTCGTCGGTGAACGCCTCGATCGCCTCGGCGTATGCGTTGGCCAGCGCCGCCGCCAATGCCGGAACTCCGGAGCGCACCGTGATATTGATGATGCGCGAATTGCGCTGGAGATCGAGTTTAGATCCGCCAAGAGTGGAAATGATCTGCTCGTCGGAGACCGTCGATGCCGGATGGTTCGCGCGGTACTGCTGGACGATGCGCGTCACGATTTTTTCCGACCTCCAGTCCGGAATGCGCGTATTGAAGATTTCGGCGTAGGAACTGCCGAAGTCCGGCATCGCCTGGTCGAGCGCATTCCTGCCCATCGATCCGGAACTGCGGCGCATATCCATGGTGAACGAGCTGCGCGCCTCGTAAACCGTGGGCGAAATCTTGTAGACCGCGAACGAAACGACAAGGCCGATCAAGAGGAACACGAATACGCTGAGCCACCGCTGCGAAATGACGCGCAGCATGCGGCCGATCGTAATCGTGCCGACGATGGAGCCGTCATCGCCGCCCGACGGAGCCGAGTACGAGCGCGGCTGGCCATAAGCGCCGCCGTAGGCCGGTGCGCCGCCGTAAGCGCCGCCACCGTAATATTTGGGTCCGGTGCCGCTGCCGTAGTATTGCGGACCCGAACCGCTGCCGTAATATGAAGGTTTGTCAGCCATTCTGCGTCTCCTCTCCGGCCTTGGTGTCGCGGCGATTCGCCGGGATTGCCGCCGCGGAGACCGCAAGCGCACCCAGAAGAACCGCCATGGCATCGCTTTTCAGCCAGGAACATTCAACAAACATCAACGCGGCCGCCACAACAAAGACGACCGGGAAAAGGATATGCGCCGCCCTGAACTCGAATTTCCCGAAGGACGACATGAGCCTGGAAACAAACCCCCAGACGAGAAAGCCAAGCGCCACAAAGCAAATCCCGGCGCCAAGCACTCCGCGCTCGGCCACGAGATGCAAATATCCGTTCAACGCACCAGCCTGCCCCGGCATTATCGAATTGTAGTCCGACGCCTCTGCGCGGAAGCGCACATCCACCGGATAAGACCCCAATCCGGTGCCGAGCCAGAGATTGTCCTTGAAGGCTGCAAAGGCAATCCGCGAAAGCGGCGGTCTTGCCGCAACATATTCAGGCGAAAGCAATTCCAGCTTCTGCGCCGCCTCGAGGCGATCGGCAACCCCGCTTCCGGCATCGGCCGAGGCTACGAACAGTCCGCCGAAGACGGTCATCGCAATGAAGAACACCCCGCACCTGAGAGAAGCCGCGCCCTCGAAGACATTGCGGTTGAGGAAGTAGCCTACTATTATCATCACCAATGCTGCAACGAGAAACGCAAGCGTCGCGACGAGAGTGGAAAACATCAACATGCCGCACATCGCCCCTGCAAGCCCCGCCGCCACGATAAACTCAGTGCGCGTCCAGCGCTTTTCCGCCGCCCCGAAAAGCCCGGCGATTCCGCACAGCAACGCGACCCCGAACGCCGGGCCAATGTAAAACGGACTTTGCAGACTGCACTGCGCAATCCGGGAAATCGTCATGTCGCCGCACAGGAATTCCACGGCAAACACAAGCCCGGCAAAACCCGCCAAAGCGCAAACCGTGCAAAGGAAGGCATACCTCGCCGCCTTGCCCAGCGCATTGCGGATCCCAGTCGCCACGACCGTCATCGCCACCGCCGCGCAAAACGGGAAAAATCCAGACCCGTCCACGCCGCCGGGAAGCCAATCCACCGTCGCGCTCTTGAACGACCAGCGGCGGATCTCCGCATCGTACCACATCCCCACGCCGCCATTGAATGCGCGAACCGCCGCCCACATGACGACAAAAACCATGAACCAGACGAAAGGATCGCGCACGATCGAGCACACCACCCGCGCACGCGCTTCATGCGGATATTCCATGCCGATCCGCGACGGCTCCATCACAATCCACGCCGCGACATACAGCGAAAGCCAAAGCCACGCCACCCCGATCGTCGCCTGGTCGAAGAACGGAAAAAGCAATAGCGGCGCAACCGTCAGAACCCCTAGGTGCGCCGCCAGAGCGTATTTTGAAACAAACTTCTGCACTTAGTAGGTCAAGCGGAAGCCAACCGTGCCGCGCCAACGATCATAGTCGTAATTCCCGCGGTAGTAGGGAGTGCCGGAGTACCAGCTCTTCTGGTATTCCACCGAGCCGAAGAGGCTCACGAAACGGTTGAGCGTATAGCTGAGCCCAAAGCGCGCCGTGCCGATATCCTGACGATAGTCGTTTTGCGCGTACGTATTGTATGGATGCGACTGATGGCGGTAGGAAAGGTCGAACGTAGCCGAAAGCTTGCCGCGAAGCATCGTGTGCGCAAGACCCCAGCTCACAGAGTCGGTAATCGCAGAGCTTCCGCGCGCCGTCTCCGAGGGCGAGTAGTACCGCGACGCGAGGGCCATCATCGACCAGGTATCGGACATCTTCCAGTTGCCGCTGATCTGGTAGGTGGGTGCGCTGTCGCTATGTTCGCTGTATTCGTATTCCGAATAGCCGACCATCACCCGATAAGAAATGCGCTCGGTGGCGCGCGTGCCGACACCGGCCATCACGCTCCAGCTGCGCGAATCGCGGTCAACGTGCTTGGCAGGAAGCGAATAGTACTTGGTGGAATCGTTTTCCTGATTGTAACCGCTGTAGCTGCCCGAAACGAGGAGATCCGTCCACTTGTTCACGACATATCCAGACTCCAAACCGACCGTCCAGCGCTTCCAGCCGTACATCGGCGCATATTTGCCGACCTTGTTGTCGTAATGGAGGTAGTAGTAGCTGGCGTTCACGCCGCCATGGATGCGCTCGTTGAATCTGCGCTCGAGCATGCCCGCGACCGTCGCCTGATTGCGGTCGCGACCGACGCCGCGCCCGCCGTCGTTAGAGGCGTCGTCATCCTGCGAAATCATTTGATAGCTCTCGGAAAGCATCAACGACCAGCCCTTGCCGCCTTGGGCGTTGGACCAGCTGTAATTCAAGCTCTCGCCGAACGACGAACTGTTTAGCTCGTGCGAATAGCCCGAAGAATACGCATGGTATTGATAATACAGCGAACCGGTCAAGTGCCAGTTCTCGGCATTGTAGGCGAGGTTCGCGCCAGGATTTATGCTCCAGGACTGGCCGTCATCGTTGTCGCGCAGCGAACCGACGTTGGAGTCGTGGGTGAAGGAGAAATTGACATACGGCATGAGCGTCATGCGCGTACCGATCTTAATCCCTCCCGGGCGATCCATCTCCTCGGCATGCGCCAGCGAAATCGCCGCTACCGACAGGATCAACAAACTCTTTTTCATCTTGTGCTTCCCAAATAAATTTGTTTTCAAATTATCGGCATTCGAAATTCTCAATACGGATACTTGATTACATGATCCGGCATCAACGGAATGCGCTCAAGACCCCGGTCAAGACCCTGGTCAAGAACCGGAATGGGGTTCGGAGCCGCAGCTTCTGTGAATTTCGTGGGGACGCCGCCCTCTCCAGTTCCAGCCGAAGCAAGATCTGCCAGCATGGCATCGAGTATCTGCGGTCCGGCGATGCGAATCACAACCGGAATGTCAGGCATATCCTCCGCGCCATTCTCGCTCGCGCCGAGGAGCGGACCGTAGTTGGCCGGCGTTTCCAGCGCCGCAGGCATCCACTCGTTGCGCGCCTGAGCCTGCGTGGCAGGATCGAAGCCTTCCGTCAAAGTCTCGGAAAGATTCGCAGGCGTGCCGTTCGACGCCCTCACGAACATCAACACGCCAAATGTATTGCGCACCGCCGCGTCATCGCTGCCTGCGTTGCGCGCCTGAATCTTGTCCGACACCGCCTTGGCAATCGCAGCGAACTGCTCGTCGGTATAGGTCGTGGAAGAATCCGCCGCGCGGTTGAACATCGTCTCCGCGAACTGCTCGTTCACCACCGTGAGCGATTCCGGCGGCACCGTCGCATAGACTTCCGCGATCATGTTCGCCATGTTGCCCGGCTTTGCGCTCTTCACCGCCGTGCGATTCACTGTGAGGAACTTCGCGCTCTTCTCCTCGCTGGAGCCCGGCATGGATTCAATCGCCGCGTTCACGTCGCCAAGGAATGTAATCTGATCTTCAGCGGAAAGCTCCGCCATGATCGCCGCCATCACCGCAGGATCCTCGATCGCCTCGCTGATGCGTCCGCGCGCCTCGGCGAGCGAAAGCGCATTGGCAGAACATGCCAGCATCGCCGCTACCGCCAAGCCAAAGAATTTAATCGTTTTCATTTCCACTCCTTCTTGGATTTCATCCAAACTCAATACCACGTCTCTGGCACAAAGATGACATCTCCCGCCTTCAACTCCAAATCCTTGTCAAACCGGCCGTCTTCGCCGATTTCCCGCAAATCCACGCGTATCCGCGATTGCTGACCGTCCTTGTCGCAGCGCGTCACGATAATCCGCGTCTTGTCCGCGAACGGCTTCAGCCCGCCCGCGAGCTGCAATACCTTCGTCACCGTCAAATCCATGGTCGGCGGCATGTTCACCGGACCTTGCGTCCCCACTTCGCCCATTACCGTAACCGTCCCCCACGGGCTCACGCCATGCTGATCGTACGGCCCGAAACTTACCACGACCTGCGGCTGCCTTATATACAGGGAATAGGCGGCGACAAGCTTCTTTTTCATCGCCTCGAGCGTCAACCCGTCGCACGCAACCGGCTCCTGGAGCAAGTATGGGATCGTGACGTCGCCATTCTGGTCGACCAAAAGTTTGAACTCCTTGGGCGGAGTCGTAGGCGTACCGATGGTGATGTTGAGCGTCATCCCCGGACCGATGCGCGGTCCGTCCCAATACTTCGCGACCGCCGCCGCGTCTACGCTCTCGGCGTCGTCAAACCAAGACATTACATCCTTGTACAGTGCGTTGCATCCGCACATACAAGCACACATAAGCGGCACTGACGCCGCCAAAGATATTTTTCGGCACAACATTCTCATTTTGTGATGCCTATTATACCATATATCGTGCCGATTTGTCAATACCCTTTTGTGCGCAGCCGAAAAACGGCAGTCTGCCAAAGCGAGAAAGTCCGACTACGAAGTAAAGGGAGCTGGACTACGAAGTAAAGGGAGCGGGACTACGAAGTAAACTGGGCTGGACTACGAAGTAAACGGAACTGGACTACGAAGTAAAGAGAGCTGGACTACGAAGTAAAGGGAGCTGGACTACGAAGTAAAGGGAGCTGGACTACCGGTAAGCACGGCTAGACTACATAGTTAAGGGGGAAGAGCTAAAAGGCGGCGATGCGGCGAAAGGTGTAAGCCGGATTCTGTTTTCGCCAGTCATTCATCTAAGCAATCAACCCGAGGCCTGAAGTTCCGTTTCCGGAACGCCGGACGAGCAGCCCGTCGGCCCCCTATTTGATCTTGCTCCGGGATGGGTTTGCCGTTGCAGACGCTTTTACGCGCCCCGGCGGGCTCTTGCCCCGCCCTATTTCACCTATCGCCGTTTCCGGCTGTCTAGTCTCTGTGGCACTTTCCGTCGACCCGGTTTGCCCGAATCCCCAGGGCCATTACAGCCCCAATCCCCGCTCTGTGGAGTCCGGACTTTCCTCAGCCGTTTCCGGCCGCGACCAGCCCCTTTCTCCGCATCGCCGCCAAAATCTTTATCTGTAGAGAATGCGCCCGCACATCGTGCAGGCCACCATTCCCGCATTGCGATCCACAAGCTGCGCGACATGAGGCGGCTGCACGAGGTGGCATCCGTCGCAAACGCCCTCAGGCGTGAGCGGAACCACAACCGGCCAGCGCTTGGTGCGCAGACGCTCGTAATATAGCTTGTACTTGGGATCGGTCACATTCCTGGCCTTCTCCGTGCGCTCTTCCTTCGCCGCCGCAAGTTCGCCCTCCAAGGCGGTGATGCGCTCGTCAATCTCCGCGCAAAACTTGTCCACCCCAACCTTCTCGCCGTCATACTTGGCCTGAGCGTCCGCCAGACGGCGCTCCGCCGCCGCGACATCGCCGTCAGGCGCGGTCGCCGCCGCAATCCGTTCGAGCGCACCCTCGATCTCCTTCTGCACGATATCGATCTGCATCGAATACTGCGCATACTCCTTGTTGGTCTTGAGACTGGTTTGCGCGATCTTCAGCTGGGAAATCTTCTCTTCCGCCGCCTTGGCCTCCTCCTCGTCGCTGCGGACGCGGCTGTTCACCGCCGCCAGCGCAGCCTTAGCCGATTCCAGATCGGCTATCGAACCATTCAAGCGCGCAGTCTCCAAAGCACGGCGGCGCGGCAAATCCTTGAGTTCCAGCTCAAGCTCGCGAATCCTTCCGTCGACATCCTGCAAATCAATCAACGGTTCGATATCAGTCATAGCCATATTCTTAATCTTTCAATTCGCTTGGGGCAGGAGACGGGACTCGAACCCGCAACCCACAGAATCACAATCTGTTGATCTAACCAATTGATCTACTCCCGCCATTTGGAGCCAGGTAAGGGACTCGAACCCCCGACCTGCTCATTACGAATGAGCCGCACTACCAACTGTGCTAACCTGGCCTCTGTGATTGAGATTGTATTATACCATATTTCCATATCGAAAGTCAATACCCTAAAATCCCTACCCACTCCGCAAGCGTCTGGAGCTTACCTGCACCTGTAAAGCGAATTGTCCTGCAGTATGACCGAATACACAAATCCCGGTTTCAGCACCGACGTATTGTGGTTCGCCATGATCTCCGCCTCCGCCGCCTTTCGCTTGTCCGCCCTTATCTCCAGCCGTTGCCGGCCCTACGCCCCCTTGATCTCATAGCGCCCCGGATAAGGCATCGTGATCTGGCCATCGAACAGCTCGACAAGTTCCCGCCCGATCGCCGTCTTCTCTTCCTCCGCCATCACCCGGTCCGCACGCACGTCCGGCGACGAAAACAGCGTTATCTGGTAAAGCGCCAGATTGGACCTGGAATATTTGAGCTCCACCTTGTTGCACTGCCTGAACGGTTTCGCGAGCTTGTTCGTAACCACCTGTTCCCCGTCTTTGTCAAAACACATCCTCTCGGTAAGCTTCCTCGGGATCTCGTACAGCGGACCCGGCTCATAGCCGAAGAATTTGCGGATGCCCCCTTTTGCCGCCGGCAGATCGCATCCCTTCAGCTGCTCCATCAGTTCCCGGACCGCCTGCTCGCGTTCGAGCTGATACTTCCGGGCCAATTCTTGGCACCGCTTGCAATACCTGAACCCCGGCCCCACGAAATTCTCGCAATTCTTCCACTCGCATTGCCGGGAAGAATCGGTACTGGAGTGGACCCTGTATATCCGCGCCTCCGACGCCCCCATGGCGAGCATCATCGCCGCCAACCCTATCGCCAACTTCTTCATCATGCGGTTATGATACCAAAAATCGCCAACTTCGGCAATAGGAAATATAAAATAAACCACATTCTGAATCCATCCCCCGAGCCCCGCCTGTCGCGCCGAAGCATTGCGAAGGCGGAAGCCACAAGCCCCAAGATTCTAGCCCTCTATAGACGCAATTGCGAGCACTACGAAGACGATAGTGAAATCAACAGGTTGATTTACAAAAATCAAGGTGTCAATTTACAGAAATCAACGTGTTGATTTACGGCAATCAACGTGTTGAAATCTGTAAATCAACATGTTGACTTCACTAGAGCACACGTAAGCCTCTAAATCCACTCCCTAGCGCCTCCACAAATCCGCCTAAAATGCAATACAAAAACAAAAGGCGCGTGGTTGCCGCGCCTTTTTGGTCTTAGCTTTGGCGCCACATATTCCAACTTCCGGTCGCGAATATCGACGAGAAACGTTCGCGACGGGCTATTGCGCTTTTGCCAGTAACAAAGGTTTTGTCCGCACGGCTGTTCCATGCCGTATTAAGTTGCGCGTAAATGCGATGCATATAGCGAAAAAACTCCTTCTCCGTAAGCGGCTTGAGTCCAATTTCTGGATTCAACCCCTTAGGGCGTTCGCGCTCATCGCCCAACTCCTTTGCCACTAGATAGCACAAAATCTCCAACTTCCGTTTGGCCATGTTAATCATAACCTGCAATATCGAATAATTCACCTTCCGTCTGAACAAGTCATCAACATGCTCTTTTATGCTTCTATCCTCTGGCCACAGATCCACAAATTCCTGCGTCTGCGGGAATCGAGTCCAGCGCGCCGCCGCCCGGTCGCTAGACTTCCACACTTTCTCCTCCTCAGTACGCCGACAGTTCCACGCCCAATTCAAATGATGGTACGCATGCTCCAACCTGAAGAAGAGAGCCGTTTCATCGAATGGATTGACTTTTTCCTGCTTCTGCATATAGGCAATATAATCTGATGTTTCGCCAATCCAGCGGCAATCCTCCGGCAGTTCGCCGAACTCAAGAAAATACAATCGCTCATATGTGCTCAGCAACTCACCTCGTGCTTCCGTCAAATTTGACAGTATTGGCTTCCAGCTCAATGCTTTCATTTCAACTGCTCCTCATATTTTCCTTGAACATGGATTTTGGCCAGAACTTTGCGAACCAGCCGGATGTTTTATTTGGACGCGGAAACTTCTCGTTTCTTGCGAATTGAGCATCCGCTTCGTGCATAGTTTTGAAACGCCCATTCCAGGCAAAATTGAGATGGTGGTAAGCGTGTTCGAGCGACACGGCAAAGCCCTCCTCGGTGAGAGGTTCGAATGCGTCAGTTAGCAATTGCCCCTCCTCGTCTTGTCGATCTTGCATGAACCAGATGCGGCTCAACAGAGAATTCAATTCTGTTGTCGCCTCACGCACATGGAACTCCAAAAGTTCATAGTTAAGTTCGTCTTTCATGTTTCTTACTTCCGTAACAATCTTGATGCTGCAGTTTTGTGCCAACCCTATTGCTCCCGCTTTACGACAACCTCAATTGCCCCAAGCGCGTAGCAAGCTATTTCGTATTCATTATACACGAAATGCCACCCATCCGCCGCGAGGTAGAAGTTCTCGATCGGTTTTACGGGCGACTGGATATTCTCTTCACCAATCTTCGCAATGACCGCCTTGCGAAGTTCCGACTCGAGAGCCGGAAATCCATCTTTGCCACACACGTCGACCAATGTAAGTTCTCTACCCGTCTCTCGGTCCAACGTTCCGACCGTCACCTTGGAACTTCCATGCGCACCTCCATTATAACAATACTCCTCGATTCTGTAGCTGAGATACCTATCATCCAGATAAACCATCTCCCGCTTGCACTGCTCTTCGCTGTCTGTAAGGGCATGGCCGATGAAGAAGTCCGGGGATTTCTTCGCGTCTGCGATAACCTCCCGCAAATACGCCACATACTCATCCCTTGCCTCCTCGCCTTGCTCGACAGCACAGCATCCAGCTAGCGCCATCGCGCCGCAAATAACCAACGATTTTACTATTTGCCGCCAACGATCGTTCCCTATCTTCATATTTATCCTTTCTTGCTATTTTAACTATTTACGCCGTTTTATAGCAACATCCGTGCCAATCGATCATATAACACACTGCCATGTTTGCTGTTCATAATATTGCCAATTGCTCATTTTATGATCGAAGGAGCCGCAAGTCCCAACCCCATGGTACGACAAGTCTTTCCATTGCTCGAATGGCAAACCAACCTCAATCGACACAACCCCATCGTCCAATTCGACAACCCGAATAGAATCACTACCGATTTCCTTAGAAATCGTACACTTGTTTTCGCGCAGCCACTTGATGTCGCTGGGTGACATCTTGGCGGTGATTTTCGTAAACCTTCCGCCCTGTTCCGATGAAACGACTTGGATAAATACATCTTTCAATACCAATACCGCCTGTAGCATCGTCGCAATATCGCCGAACCTCTGCTTTGTTTCGTTGTATTCGCTTATTGCATTCTCCTCTGTCATCGTTAGTTCCTTTCTTACCGTATGTTATTTAGCATCGCAAAAGTACATATTGGCCGCTTACACCGTTACAGTAATTTCCTGCCCGTTAAGGATGAACTTCAAGCCTGGGTTAGCCGCAGCACATTCCTTGATTCTGCGAACTACATGTTCCTCAACGACAGTGAACGCGGGGAGTACCGTTGCATCCGGTGTCCAACGTACGAGCAATCCGTTCTTCTCGTCCGTAGCGCATTCCCCAATGTCATACGACACCTTCTTCCCGCAATGAACCACAAGGTTTCCATATTGTCCGTCACGAACAGACCGCACCTGAAAACTTGCAGACAATGCAGAAACTTCCTGCGCTCCAGGCCTAAGAACCGCATGATCCATTTCAAAATCCGACGGATACATTCCCCCGCGATAATACGCAATGAAACAATCCTCCAGTTTTTCGATAAACGCACCGCGCCCATAATCACGCACGCTCATTTCGCCGGTTGCATAATCAACCGACACCTCGACCAGATTCCCATACCCCATCTTGAATTCATCAATTGAGTTGTCTATGATTGTCTGCAACATCAGATAGATGCAATCGCCATACTCCGTACCGTCGCCGAGTTTTCCATAGTATATGCTCGGATGCATACGTATATGATCTGGAATGGTATAAACTTCTTCACTGCTTTCTGCCATGTTGATTCTCCTTTGGCTTATCTGAACTTCCTATATGCCAACTTGAAACCCCGTGCAAACGCACCTGTCTTCACCATCTCACCGCTCACATTTTCCCCACATGTTCATTGCCCTATTCCACACCACCGCACGTAGCCGCGACAACTACTTGCTGGCGTGGATGGCGACTTTCTGTATTTCATGGTGCATGGCGAAAGCCCTGATGTTCCAGAGTAGGTACAAGCCACCCGCTTTAACCTTGGTTCATACCTTCGCTCACCTGTCCACGCTTGGCACGTTCCGCAGCAGACATTTGTTGTGCTAACAATCGTTGTCATCTTCTTCTCCTTTCTTTTAACCTTCCTATTTTAAGAATCTTTGGAAATTGCGATTTTCTGTCATCCAATTGTGAGTAGCGACATCCGTGCCAACAGAATTAAAGCGGCAAAAGCGCACCCTGCGCCTTCCGCCGCTTGATATTTCACCATCCGGTCAAATCATGAGCAATCGGCAAGTGCCACCAAATCGGTAGTGCGCGCGCCCCGCGCGCGCCGCAAACAACCTACAACGCAGCCAACTTCTGCCGTGCAAACCCAAATCCTTCCTTGTCCGATTCTTCCAGCAACTTCAGCGCCCTCTTGCGATTCTCGTCACCGCCTTGCTTCATGTACCAATCCGCAAGCCCGCATTTCAACGCTCGCGATGATCCTCTCGTCCGCGCCTATACAAAATCCCGCGACGACATATCTGTTGATATCATACTTGGAGAGAAATGCGGTCATGAGCGAATTACTTTGACTTGATAGTAATAAGAATCTGAACAGCCATTAAAATCATCATCTAAAGGTGCTTGCGTTATGCAGCCGACTTCAACCTTCGCCTTGTGAAATTCAAAACGTGTTTGATCAATCATTTCTGCAGGATCAACACCCTCAACTTTGAACAAGTAAAAGAGATCCGGAATAGAAATCGCTACAGGCTCTAATCGCTTCGAGCCGTTGCCGAGATTCTTAAGAATCAGCATCTTCCCCGTGTCTTCGTCGTATGAGATTAGTGTAAAATTCTCAATAACGCTTCCAACACCAATCTTACTACTTTTCTTTGCCATGATCATTTCCTTTGTTGATGATTGCCGCGATTTGCGGACGCCAACCTCATAGCAACATCCATGCCAATACGAAAGCAAGTTGGAAACTCATCGTCCCCCCCAGCCGTTCAGATTATGACCGCCAGCTCAGATATTGTGCAATTATGGAAACGCTCTCTATTTCAGCAAACCAACGCCATTCATATAGCCTTCAATTTCTGACGCATGCTTTATAATCACTTCACGAACAGGGATATAGAACCCCTTCTCGTCACCTTTTATTGCCGCAAAGTGATAACAGTCAAGGAATGGAGGGAAGCGACCATCGGCATCAGTAGTAGGCGGATAGTAGAAACATGCTTTTTCGTTTTTATCACATTTATCGCTTTCATAACCCAACATATCTCTTAACTCTCCAACATTTGCGCCGATGATCAGATGCGGATTCAATATACGTATCTGTTTTTTGAGATAACTGCGATTAGCATCATCATTCACAAACGGGAGATACCTGCCGGAGTAGTCGGTTTGCCAATTATCAGTTTCATTACTGAACTTAGAAAGATTGATGAACGCCCAGCTAATGCTCTCTAGTCCGTTAATTGCCTCTCCACGTGATTTCGCAAATATTTTACGAGCCATATCGCTTGCCCACGGGACATTTTTCCATTCAGGGTAACGCCTTTCCCCTTGATTTGAACTGAAATATCGCAAAATTCCGTATACGAGATAGAATTGCCTTCTATGAAACGGATA
>OCTX012080720.1_pt1 | contig 40436 bp, 36 predicted proteins | sample 1539691 | NCBI WGS metagenome assembly OCTX01 (sample SAMN02144231, study PRJEB22623) | gut metagenome | biome: sheep rumen | host: Ovis aries | place: New Zealand
TAGTAGCAGGAAGTGCTGGTGCGGTTGTTAATGATGTGCAACCACTGAACATATAATAATAGCAATAATCAGCCAAAGTAGTTGCAGGAAGTGCTGGTGCTGTTGTTAAGGATGTGCAACCTTCAAACATGCAACTAAATGCATAAGTTTTCGAATTATAACTTGTAATGCTTCCAAAATTTATTGCACTTGCATCTACTAATTTTGTGCAGTTATAAAACAATCTTACAAAGCAATAGCTTCTTGGAATACTTGTATTTCCGCCGATTAGACTTGAAAGATTTCCTCCAGCTTTGATTTTGCCTGTTGATGTAAATTTTAAGTATTTTGAATATGCGAACGCTGTAGTTGTACTAGTTATAGTCCAGTAACATTTCTGCCCTGCTGTTAGATGAATAGTAGAACTAGATGTTGTTACAGTATATGCTGTTGAAGGTGATGAATTATTAATTCCGTATTTTACAGTTCCTATTATCGGTGAACCAACCTTTACAAGGGCAATATCAGTTGATTCAATTGCTTCAATATAGAATGTAGTATTAACAGCATCGGTCACTTCAACTTCATATTCAACATCATCAACTGTTACTTTCATCCATTCTGTTGATGTAAATGCTTCTCTTGCTTCTACATACCAGATACCATCTTCAATGTAAGCAAAGAAAAGGTTATCATCGGAAACTTCAACGGAAGAAACATCACCATTAATTCCGAGATAATCAAGAATGTCAGAAAGAGGAACAACTGAATCTCCATCAAGAACATACTGTAAATTATTATATGTAAATTCTACAGTATAGTAAGAAAAACTCTCAGATTCGACGGAAACATCTGTATTCAAATCATAATTTTCTGTATTTTCTTCAACAGAAGTTTCAAGTTTTTCAGTATTCAACGAATCATCAGTATGATAGACATCAATGGAAAGTAAATCATTCATCTTCTGAACCATAGAGAATTTTACAGTTACTTTACCATCTGGTTGAATTTCATTACCTTCCTTATCAAATATTTTTATATCATAAGTATAGGATAAAGCAATTTTCTTTTCAGAATCTCTTGCGCTCTCAACAGAATTGTCGATGGAAGAAATCGTTTCTTCATCGAATGTTTTTTCCGAAATAACATCGAAATCAGATTCTTTTAGTTCTTCGATTTCCTCTGAATTATTTTCTTCTATTTCTTCGAGTTCTTCTGAATCAATTTCATTTATTTCTTCTAGTTCATCTGACAATGTTTCTGCAGATTCATTGAGCACTGGAATATCTGTTTGTTGAGATATTTCATCAGATAATACAAAAGAATCATTATATAATTCTACTTTTTTAACATAAAGAACAGCATTTTCAGGAATAACCCCTTCCTCTGCTGACACATTTACAAGAACACCATCGACTTCTACCGACTGATTGAATTGATGGGAGAAAATATCTTCAGTTTCTTCAACTTCTTCCGTAGAAATCTCTTCCGTTGATTCTTCAGTAATTTCTTCTTCCTGTTCAATATTCTGAACAGTTTCCTCCTGAATCGTTTCTTCTGTCTCTTCAATTTCTTCCTGTTCAACATTTTGAATAGTATCATTCGGTGATTCATCTTCGGAAAGTTCTATCGTTGTATCTTCCGATTGGTCGACAGACAAATCCCCCTCCATATTTAATTCATTATTTTCAGTAGTCTCAATTTCATCGATATCATTATTATCATCAGCTATAACATTGATATTGCCAACCAATATCAAAGAAATGATAAGCAATGAAATGATTTTATGAAATAATTTTTTATATTCTTTCATCCTATATGCCTCCAAATATATAATTAAATGTGCTTCTTTTTCCTATTTATTGCTGTGATGCAGAACAGAGCAGAAACAAAGATTGCTCCAGCCATAAACATCTGATAATCGGAACCTGTTTCAATAAATTCTCTTGCTTTCTTTTCAGCATCAGACATTTTTCTATATTTTGCCGTTAATTTCATATTCTTTTTTACAGCATCATTGAAATTCCATTTATGGTCATTTTCATCATACCAACCTTCAAAGTGATAGTCATCTTTCTTTGAATGTTCAGGTTCTTTCACCTTATCTCCATCGACAACAGAAACTTCTGTCTTTTTACCTTCGTTGTCAAAGATTACGGTAAATATTTCCAAAAATCTAGGTTTTAATTTGACATCTCCTGTGACAGGGTCATCGAAATTCCATTTCTTTCCTGTTGTTTCATCATACCAACCATCGAATTTATATCCTGGTTTAATTATATCGGTAAGTTTAGGAATTTTATCACCTTCGACGACCTCAATATCATAAGGATTCTTTCCATCATCGATTATTACTGTATATTTCTTTTTATATTTTGCTTCGAGTGTCATATCTTTGGTAATTGTATCGTTGAAATCCCATTTTTTAGTTCCAAGATACCAACCATCGAATACATAACCTTCTTTTCCTTTTGGAATTGGTTCACTCATTTTCTTACCACTTTCAACCTTAACGGTTGTAATATTACCATCATCTTTTATCGTAATTTCATATTTGTGAAGTACATATCTTGCTTCGATGGTCATATCAGAAGAAACTGGAAGATTGAAATTCCATTTTGTTTCTGTTCCCTCAATATACCATGCATCAAAATCATATTCTTGTATATTACGGTGGGTCTGCGAAGGCAGTTTTTCACCATCTCTTACTTCAACTGTCTTCGTTGTACCATCTTTAACTGTTACTTTATGTATTTTTGTGTATTTTGCTTTTAAATCAATGTCTTCGGTAATCGGTGTATTGAAATCCCAAGGTTCATCTCCGTTATACCAACCATCGAACTCATATCCTTCTTTTTCTTTATGTTCTGGTTCAGGCAAAACATCTCCCCGTTCTACCTGTATTTCAGTTATTTCTCCATCATCGTCGAGAGTGACTGTAAATTCCTCGGATGTTCGAATATAACGGGCTTCGAGTTCCATATGTTCTTTGACATGGTCATTTTCGAAATCCCATTTTTCATCCCCCTTATACCATCCATCAAAAACAAACCCCTCCATATCAGGATGTTCAGGTTCTTCAAGCAAAGTATCGACTTTCTGATGGACGATTACTTTATCCCCTGAAGGATAGATATATGTCACTTCTGCTGTTATCGTATAGACCACATCGGTTGATTGTGAGTCATCTGCTTTAACAGGTATTAGCGGAAATAGACACAATATCATTAAAATTGTAATTATTTTTTTCATTGATTCAATTTCCCTTTCTTACACAAAAAACAAAAATTCTACTTCTAAAAATATTTTAATACTTTGAAATACTTTTAGAAATAGAGGAGTCCGAAACTGTTCCGAACTCCTCCGAGTCCCCAAATTAGTCTACAATTGCAGCAGTATAGGTAAGAACATCTAAGTAATTACCAGCAACTTCTGCTGTAGCACTACCAGTATTCAATGAGAAAGCAATTGCTTTTGAACCTGTATTTGTTCCAGCAGGAACTTCAAGAACTGTATCATTGTTTGCAAGTGCAGAACCACCAGCAGGAGTAGCAGTATAAGCCAAACTAGTTGAACCGTTTACAACTCTCCAGTTGTTCTGAGAAGCAACCTTAATCTGTAATTTCTTACCATCAGAAATGACATTTTCAGTTACTGCAACACCAACAGCATCGCCACCTTCGATAGCAGCATTTCTGTTTACTGTCTGATTGACACCTGCATTGGCACCGAAATCGATGTCAGCATGAACTGCCCAAGTGTAAGACTCATTAACTCTGTACTGTACATTAGCACCCTTTGTATCTGGGTCTTCAGCAGCAACACCGAGAGTCAATACACATAAAGCAACCATCAAAATAGATAATAATTTTTTCATATATGTAAAATTCTCCTTACTAAACATATGTTTCAATGTTTATGTTAATTAAAAGGCTGATTTACAGGCTCAGCCAAACCTCACTTAATAATACTATGCAACGATTGCAGCAGTATAAGTAAGTGTATCGGAATAGTTACCTGCAACTTCCTGTCCATCAGGAGTGATTAACTGGAAGTAAAGTGCCTGTTCAACAGGAACAGCCTGTCCAGAAGGTAATTCGAGAACAGAAGCGTTCTGTCCAAGAATAGCAGCAGAATCGAATTCAGCACCCTTATTTACTGTATAAGCGAGTTCATCGTCATTATCAGAAATAAGTTTATAATCATTAGCAGATGCAATGGAGATTTGTAATTTCTTACCACCTTCAATGACATTCTTTGTAATGGTTATTTTTGCAGCACTGTCTTCAATATCGACAGTTTTTCCGATTGTCTGATTAATACCAGCATCTGTACCAAAATCAATTCTTGCATGCATTGTCCAAGTATAACCTTCAGTTACACCGTAGATAACATCAGCAGTACCACTGGTTGAAGCACTTGAATCACCATCGATAGCAGCAACGCCAAGTGAACAAACACAGAATACAGCCATTAAAATAGCTAAAAACTTTTTCATAATATATTTTACCTCCAAAGTTTTAATTACTGATTAACGATAGAAGCAGTATAAGAAATCTTACCGAAATACTTACCAGCAACTTCAGATGCTAAATTACTAGCTGAACCAGCAAGTTTAGCAGTATCCAATACGAAAGTCATTCTTTCAGTACCAACATTAACACCTGAATTTACTTCAAGAATAACATCACTAACTGAAATAGCACCAGCCTTGAAATCGCCTTCTTTACCAGTTACAGAATATGCTAATTCTGAATTACCATTGGCAACCTGGAAAACATGGTCAGTTTTCTTTTCACCTAACTGATTGCATGAATAAGCATCAACAACAATCTGTAATTTTTTGCCATCACCAATAATGTTTCTTGTAACAGCAACAGCCTGGTCAGCAACAGTTAACTGTGCAGCAGTAGATTCAATACCTGCATCCTTATCAAAATCGATAGCAGCATGAATGTTCCAAGTGTATCCCTCAGAAACTTCATATAATACATCAGTACTGTCTGAAGTGGATTCTGAAGAATCTCCGTCAATTGCGGCAACACCCATTGTGCAAACACAAAGCATTGCCATTAAAGTAATAAATAGTTTTTTCATTTAAATAATTTCTCCTTTTCTTACATAAGTTAATTTGCATTAACAATACTAGCAACAAAATTACAAACACCTGTATAGGTACCTGCTTTTTGAGTTGTTACACTCTGTAGTTCAAATGAAAGTTCTTGCGAACCTGTATTTGTGCCTGCTAGAACATCGATGACCGTTGCACCTGCAGCAAGAGGCGAACTACCTTTTTTAACCACATAGGTTCTTGTATCACCTGCAGTAGAAGTTAAAAGAAAATCTTCAGCAGGGTCAATGATTATATGCAGTTTTTTACCATTTTCAATTATGTTTTCTGTTACAGACAGTGTACCTGTTTTTGCTTCAGAATTGATATTGTTCTGGAATGTAATATTTGCAGGTGCTGCCCATGTATATGAAGATTCAACAGTATAATTTAGTTGAGTTGAATCATTTTCAGCAGAAACACCTACAAGCAGAAAACATAATAAAACGGAAATAGTTACCAACAATTTCTTCATTAAGCACTCCTTTCTTTTTTTTATATGTCATTGATTTGAGCAGTATAGGAAACAGTTCCTCGATAGTGACCTGCAACCTCGGCTGCACCAGAACCAGTAATCAATCGAAAATAAAGTGGCTGATTTGCTGTATTTGTACCAGCAGGGACACCCAAAACCCTTGAATTTGTTGAAAGAGGTTCTCCTCCAACAGTTTTGGAAACCTGATAATCTAGCGTAGTATTTCCATTAAAAACTTTAAATGTATTTGTATCATTCAAAGAAATGACCAATTCTTTACCATCACCTATGACATTCTTGAGCACACGAACACCAATATCGGAACTTCCAATTTTTGCTGTCACATCAACAGTCTGATTGACACCTGCATTGGAACCGAAATTAATGACACTGTGTATTTCCCAGGTATATGACTGGTCAACATGATATCTAACCGTTGCTGTCTTATCCTCGGCAACTAAATGCAGAGACAGACATAACAAAAGTAGTATACATATAAATAATTTTCGAACCATTTTTCCTCCTTAGTCTATCTCCAATGAATCGGTAAATTTGTTTTCATTTGCTTCACAAAATATAATTTTTCTATAGTCAAAATAAAAGGGGAAAATTACGGAGCATAACATATGCTTTATAATCTTCCCCATCATAGTATTTCTCCCTATTATAATTAAATATGACTATTTATGCAACAATTAAGTTAATTACAACCTTTCCAGTATTTGTCTTCGAAACCTGGTCACTGCGATAAGGTTGAATGAATACAAATGCTTTATAAGTTCCTGCTTCAAGTGGTCTTGAAATTTCCATGGTCTGAATATAGTTACCTGGTTTTACAAGACCTGACTGATACAGTAATTCACCGTTTTCACTTCCGTCATCAATATAGAGAGCAAAAGTCATATAATAGATTTCTGTACTACAAGTTGCTTTAAATGTGTATTCCTGACCATCGACATCGATGACAATATCTGATTCCCCTTCAAATGCACCGATAGCCATGATATACTGAATACCATCTTCTGTATTATCTACAGTAAAATATCTTTCATCCCAAGATTTGAATGAATAGTTTGTACCTTTAATATTTGCCAATTTTGCGTAGTGTTCTGCAGTTGCCTTATTACCAGAATCGACGATTAATTTTTCAAGTGTCGAACCGTTGTAACTTACTGCAACTTCATACCACATATTTTCGGCAGGATTATGGAATTCAAATCCTTTATCAATGGTTGTAGTATTCTTTGGAATTGTAAAACTTCCCCATCCAGGTAAAGTTACATTCTTCGAACGGTCAATTGGAGTTTCAGGTTTAACGTAAGCACCCTGAGTTTCTTCAATTGTTGGGGTTTCAACAGGAGTGTTGGAACCACCGTTACCACCACCATTATTATTTCTGCCACTGCACTGATTTAACAGAAGTAATAATAACAAAATGATAATAGCAGCACCCATGATATACATCAGGATGTTCTTATTATCTTTCTTTTCAGTATTTTTTGATTTTTCTGCCATTTCTAGTTTTCCTTTCAATTTATAACTCCTTTAAGAGGAACGAGTAAAAATACATCTTTTGTAAAAATTTGACTTCTATCGAAAGCACCATAATATCGAGAATCTGTTGAATGTTCTCGATTATCTCCAAGACAGAAATATGCACCATCTGGAACGTGAATCATAAAGTCAGTTGTATTTACTGAATCCTCTAAAAAATCTTCTTCATATGCTTCACCGTTCACATAGAGTTGATTATTCGTATAACGAATATCTTCTCCAGGCAAACCAATAACTCTTTTTATAATTTTCTTATTGCCCATATCAATGCAGACAATATCGAATCTCTTGATATCATCATCCCCGAATAGTCGAGAGGAAATTCCGAAATTTTTATCTTTCAAAGTAGGATACATGGAACTTCCTTCGACGATAATCGGTTGTGCAATATAATGTGCGATGAAAAATGCAATGAGAGCTATTGATGTTATTTCAAGCAGCTGTTTTCCCAACCACCTGGAAAATCTTTTAATTTCATTACTGTTCATATTATACCACAAAATTAGTCAATTGTAAATTTATGGATTGACTACATTAATAATTCTCTTTTCTGCTATTACATATCCTTCAGCAGCAGATTGTTCTTCAACCTCAATTTTAGCACCGAGGTGAATATCATTCATTACAAAAGGTTCTTCTCCAACAGTCCAAGTAGCGTATTCAACACCATCTAACTTAATCTTTAGAATAGAACCAACAGGGTGAACTACTTCTTCTCCTTCAGGACCAACTTTATCAAGATTAATATCTACTAAAATTGGGTCTTCTGTAGAAGTTACCGTATAAACACCATAGTCAGCAACATCAAGTGGATAAACATTTGTATCAAGTTTAAATCCTCTCGAAGGAGTAATTTCTTTGATATAAACTCTACCTGGAGAAATTTCTGCATATCCAGAATAACCGTCACTACCAGTTGTCAATGTAGTAATCTGACTTGTACAAGCAGAATTACTATAGACACCGTAGACAGCACCTTTGACACTGTAATTTGCACCCCATTTGGTAGTGTATGTTGTATCAGAAGGAACTTTCTGAATTCTTACATCACCATGAGGAACTCTTTTTAGTCTACAACTTGGACTGATAGCAAATTCCTGTGACCCTGCATCAGATGGTACATAGACATCAATGGAACACTCATAGGCATCATCCATAAAGTCATCTGGGTCTGGTACTAAACTTCCTGCCCAAGCAGAACCTGCACCATGCAGATAGTTATCGACTGCTGCCTGTACTTCTGCCTGAGAATATCCTTTAATTGTAAAACCAACACCAATGATGTTTGCTACTGTATTAGAAGTTGAATATCCTTCACTGTAAGAAGTACCTGCTGCTGGAACATGTTTATTTGGTTCAATACAGAATGCTGGCTGACCGCCTAATGTATAAGCATTATGTCCAATATAACCAAAATTGTTACGATAGTTCCAAGCACCGTCAAATCCAGAAGCAATTCCATTCAATGTAGGAATTGCACCGAGAAGTGCAGGATTTTCAGCAGAGGCCATCTTTTCCTCATTTCTCCAAACACCCTGCCAAAGAACGTCACCATTATCATATTTAAATGGATTCCATCCAGTAAATTTCCAACCATCAACTTCTTCTGAAGTCAATTCAGCAGGTTCTGGAATCTCGTCTCCAGTAAATTTACTTTCCTCTGGCAAAATGTCTTTAATAGAGTCTGGTAGGTTACCAATACCATCGAAAGCATTATCTTCGATGAAGATATACTTGACAGTATGTTCTTCTAATTCCACAGTTTCCTCTTCGTCAGCCATTGTCGGAATTGCAATACCGAGAAGCATGGCGAAGATTGCAACAATTGTTAAAATCTTTCCAATATTTTTAAAATTTTTCACGTTATTCCTAACCTTCCTCTAATTCTTTTAAACATTCTTTCAATATTTCTGACACACTGGTTATGTATTCACGCTGACCTGCTGAATACATATCGAGACCGAGTGTCCATTTACCTTTTTTCAATATATTATCATCATTTTCACTACGATTAAATATATAAATATCAAGGTCTTCAAATTTACCAGAGAACTCTCCCTTCAAGGAATTAATGAATATAATTCTTTGTGAGAGAGGACTCGGTAAAAACTGTTTTCTGCTTTCTCTCAAAGTATCGACAATCTCCTTATTGATGGCTGACTTTGCCATTGTAAACAGTTCAGTATCGTAGCCTTCAATATTCAGAATATTGTAGGTTTTCCCCTTCGCCTTATCTCCAATGAGATAAAGATGAATCTGTTTATCGACAAACATCAGAAAATAGGGATTACGAAAACTATCGAGAAAGTGAAACTCTGTATGTTCAGAAGAAGACCAATTTCTATCTCGGTCATTCAATACATGACAGATTTCGAGGCACATTCTCATGTATCGCTCATCTTGAGCAACATAGAGAAGACCTTCCGTGATTTCCTTGGTCTTCATACTAAACCTTTCTATTTAATGCTCTGTGACAGGGTCACGATGACCTCATCAGAAGCACCGTTCAACATAACCAATGCATAGGAAAAACCTTCGGATTCCCATTCAGACATGTATGCCAGACCATTGAAATGGGAAAGACGATAACCTTCGACTTCATCGACGGAATCGAAATCAGCATACATACCACTGATAGAAGTTGTTCCTTCTTCGATGGCTTCCGTAGGAATTTTTCTCGCAAAGGCATAGAATTCTATATTTTCCTTGTCTGAATCATCGAGCCAGTCAATTTCAGCCAACTGTAAGTCCTTATAGGCAATGTAGGTTCTTTTCGTACCTACATCAATTGTTTCAGGTGCTTCAAAGGTAAATCCCATCATTTCATTGAGTTTTTCCAAAGACTCAACTTCAACCTGTGGATTTGGTAAATTTATATCTTCACCATCTTTACCATTGGCATCGGGTTGAACATCGGAACCTTCGACAGGTTCTTCAACCTTATTTTCAACTGGTTCTTCCTGTTTGCTGCATCCGAAAAGTCCGAATACAACAAGAACAGACAGTAAAATAACGAATAACTTTTTCATATTAATCCTCCAAGATTAAATTTCCCTTTAGCAAGCAACCTCTTCTCGATGACTCTTTTCTTCCTGAGCAGGTCTGATAACCTTAGTCTCCCAGTGGCCAACTTCCTTGACTTCTTCCTGAACGACTATTTCTTCCCAGTGTCCTTCAGCAGGAACTACAACGACATCTTCATAGTGTCCACTTCCACCATCATCGACCCAGACTTCATCATATTCAGCAGGTTTTGTTTCAACCCAAACTGTCTGACGAATTTCTTTCTGAGCAGGAGTATCGACAACCCAAACCTTTTCGGTAATAGCATCTGCCTTTTCCTGGTCAATGATTTCGATGTAGCACTTTTCAGTCTTCTTGCCATCACTCTTCTTTGAAGAACTGCTTGAAGAACTATCAGATTTCTTAGAAGAACTGCTTGAAGAACTAGAACTTGAACTAGAAGATGACTTACCGTCTGTCTTGCTATCAGTTTTACTATCAGTCTTCGAATCGGTCTTCGAATCTGTCTTGCTGTCAGTCTTTGAATCTGTTTTACTACTATCAGATTTATTATCTGAAGGATTCGTTGCTGGCTTCTGTTCTGGAACAACAACTTCACCAACATGAACAGGAATTACCAAATCACTGGCATTACCATTCTTATCAACAGCATGGACGGAAACACTATAGTCACCATCTTTACTTGTATCAACGTTGGAAGTAATTGTATACCATCCAAAATCATATGTTCCATCTGCTTTTGCTGTAGGAGCTTCTTCAACTCTTTGTAAATCACCATCAACAAAATCGGAAACACCAATCTGAGCAGCGATTTCTTCAACATTGAATTCAGCATTGGAATCATAATTGATAACATCTGCAGCCAAACTATTGATATTAGGGGCATAATTATCAGCAATTGCAAAACTTTGAGATAATGTCTTGCTGTTTTTACCCTTGGAAATAGTATATTCTACAGTTGTTGTACCTAATTTAGTAGTGTCGATTTCTGTTGGATTTGCCATAACAGTGAAATCACCGTATTTTTCCAAATCAACTAAATCGAGAGCACTGATTGTACCTTTTCCGTATTCAACACCACCATTCTGGTATTCACTCTTAAGGAATACGGTTTCGGAATCTAAAATTGCACGGTCTTGAGCACTTCCTCTAGAAGAGAAAATCTTATATGCACCAAAACCTAATAAACCCAAAATTAAGAGAACTGCGAGTGCGATGAGAATAATTTTTAAAATACTAGAACCGCCTCTACCAGATTCTTCTTCATATTCATCGTCCTGGTAAGTCTCAACTTCTTCCTCAACGGGAGCAGTACGTTCTTCATTGACGACTTCTTCTTCAGGTTTATATCTTCTTTGAATAGTCCTATATGTAGGAGTATTGTTTACCTGTTCTTCCATTTATTTCTTTTCCTCCGTAATTTATTTCTTAGAGGGAGATGTGTTTCAATCTCCCTCAACATCTCATTTTACTCGGATTTCTCCTTGTCTTTCTTCTCCTCAGGTTTTTTCTCTTCAGCTTTCGCTTCTTTTACTTCTTCCTTTGGAGCATCTTCTGCCTTTGGAGCTTCGACAGCCTTTTCTTCTGCAGGGGCATCTTCTTTCTTGTCTTTCTTACGATTGACAATGACAAGAGCACAAGCAGCTACAGCAAGAACTGCGAGAGCACCGATAGCAGCCATACCACCACCAGTATTGATAAGTTCTCTAATCTTAGGCAGAATAATCAGACCCTTATCTAAGACACTGACTTTAATCAAATCAGTCTCGAAGAATGTGTAGTCTTCACTGACTTTGACTTCAAACTTATTTCTATTCAGATAGTAGTCTTTTGGAGCCTTTGTTTCCATAGCATAGTATGACTGATTCTGGTCAAACTGGAGCATGAATGAAACAAGACCATTCTTATCGGTTACACCGATTGCATCCTTACCATCTTTAGTCTTAGCTACTTTACCATCAGCCTTGTAGACAGTGATTTCAGCACCTGCGAGCATGTACTTGACATCTTTAGAGTCTGCCTTAGCAACTCTGATATAAAGAATCTTAGGATTATCAAATACTCTCATCATCTGTTTAGCATCTCTGTCACCAACCATTTCGAAAGCATGTGCTTCAGGGTCAATATCGTATCCAAATGGAGGTTCAACTTCCTGAATGTAATACTTTCTGCCTTCGTATAATAACTTAGCAATTTCTTTACCGTTGATATCGTAGGACTGACCTTCTTTATCATTTACAGTAACGAAAGTAGTGATAACATTGATGAGACCTGCTGATTTCATCTGAGCAACTGTCTTACCCTTGATTTGAGCTTCGGTTACACCTTCGTTCAATTCAAAGACAGAATATTTAGCATCTTTTACAGGGAGACCTGTGACTGGGTCATACTTCAAGAAGCTGACCTGACCAGCAATATCTACCATGTAAATGATTTGTTTCTCACTTGAACCATAGAACGGAACCTGGAATGTGTATTCCATAGCCTGATAATGTCCAGCAGGAGTTTCAGATTCAACAATCTTATAAATTCTACCTGGAGTTACGAGGTCAGAGATATCTTCTTCTTCAAGAACGGTTGTCCATTCATGAATCTTCTGATATTTATCCTCTTCATCAAGTTCATAGAGTTCCATCTTAGCATTTTCAAGTTCAACACCTGAATCATCGACCTTCAGAACAACAAGATTAATCTTGTTATCAACCATTTCTGTGTAGTGGTCTTCTTCTGCATTAGGAGCAAGGTCAATATCTTCAGCAAGGTAGTATCCTGTTCCATAAGGTGGAACTTCAACTACAGTATATTTCTTACCTGCTACCAAACCTTCAACTCTGTGGTAAGTTTCATTACCATTGAGGTCGATTTCATAGTAAGCAGTTGGGTCACTGTTTCTATCGATGACAACTGCACCATCGGCATAGGAAGCACCGAATAATCCAAGCAGACCACTTTCCTGAGCCATATTAGGTACGATTTCCATACCATCAACAACTACTGCACTACCTGCATCGAGGTCGGCAACATCTTCATCGCTCAAATCAACAATATGTCTGCCAGATACCCAATTATCAACAGTATAACCATCTTCATCGATAACTTCGAGAGAAATACCTTCGAGCAGATTACCGTCCTGGTCAACCTTGGCAACTCTTTCAACAGTATCAACCATTTCAACAGTCTGGTCAGCACCATCATTTTCAACGGTGAATTCGATATCATTAACGAGAACATAACCAATTGGAGCAGTTTCTTCATGTAAAGTATAAGTCTTACCAATTACAAGGTTTTCAGCCTTATGCTTTTCAATTCCAGAAATCCATTCATCGACTACGATACCATTTTCATCGAGAATACGAACAAGAGCACCTTCAACTTCGTCACCAGCGACATCCTGTTTAGAAATATAAACAACCTTATCAACCATTTCAACTTCGGTTACAGAACCATCATCGGCAACAGTGAATTCGATTGCACCAGATTTAGTATATCCAACAGGAGCAAGGTCTTCTTCGAGAGTATATTTAGCACCTGCAACAAGACCTTCAATCTTATGAGGAGTATCAGTAGATTCCCACTCATCAACAATCAGACCTTCGCTATTCTTAACCATCAGATGAGCACCAGGTAATTCCTCACCAGCGACATCCTGTTTAGAGATAGCAACCTTAGTAACAAGGTTTACAGGAGCAATTTCTTCTTCATAAACTGCAGTTTCATAGTCTTCCTGAGTGAATTCAATTTCATAGACAGTATCATCCATGATAATTCCTTCAGGAGCAGCAGTTTCCTGAACAGTATATTTACCAAGTGGAATATGTTCAACAACAAGAGTTCCATCTGGATTCAGACTATAAACACCGTAAACAGCACCTTTAGAAAGTTCAACACCAGTAGGACTCAATTCGAGACCATCATAGATTGGACTTTGAATATCTTCAGCAGCAGTAATAGTGAATTTAATTCCACTATAATCAGAATGATTAATTCTTGTTACATCAGATTCTGTCCACTGTTCAACCTGTTTATTGATTGTCAACTTACCATAGACTCTCTGGTCTAAGATATCCTGCAAGAATGTAGAATTATCATTTTCATCAATCTGAACGATACCGTTTTCACTGACATCAATCTTTACTTCAGCACCAAGATATCCCCAAGGAACAACTGTTTCTTTAACAGTATATTTACCTGGTTTCAAAACATCTGGTGTATTAACAACACCGAGTTCATCATCGTCATTTAACCAACGAGATTCCTGATGTTCTACACCGTAGACAGAGTTAGTAATGAACTCCCAGAAATCTGTACCAATCTTCTGAACAACCTGGTTACCTTCTTCATCATAAAGAGTGAAACCTGCTGAGTTTCTAAGGATTGGTTCACCTGTTTCAGCATCAAGTTTATTAACTCTCAGAGTATAACGATTTTCTTCGTTAACAGTTTCAAAATGTTTATTTGAACCATTAGTAGTAATAGTGAATTCAGTATGGTCTTTAATCATGTGTGCTTCTGGATAAGTCTTGTTTGTCTGTTGTACCCAATAAGTACCATAAGCAAGAGCTCTTGAAGAAGCATTACCAGCATCATCGGTAGTAATGACATCCCATTCCTTATCAGTATATTCATCAGTATGTTCCATCGCAGCCTGAACAGCTTCGAGGTCAGTCATACCTTCTTCTCTATACTTTTCAACCCATTTCTTAAGAATGATTGTGAATTCAGCACCAGCTTCATTGGTAGTAAATGTTGAAGAACCTGTGTGTGAGTTGAATGTCTTATGTAAAGACATTGTACCTGTGATAACTTCATTCTTGAAAATAAGGTCTTTTGCACCATCAAGATTTTCATTAACAGCAGTCTTGAATTTTGCTGTCTCGGCAGGACCAGCAACTAAATCAGCAGTGAACTGTAAATCTTCCGTATTAGGTAAATAACCTGTAGGAGGAGTTACTTCATGCAGATAATAAGTCTGACCTTCCTTTAATCCCTGAAGGAATGTGAATTCGTTTTCTTTCAAAACGTAAACATCATCACCAAAAGGATTTTCAACTACATTTTTAGATGCATCTAAAACCTGGAATTTACCATCATTTAAGACAGCATCACCCTGAGGTCTATTTTCATATTTAGTCTCATAGGTTTCAGTATCCATCTTTACGGCTTCAACCTGATAGTCGGTCATGGTGAAATTCTGTTTTGCTCTCGTTGCTGTAAACGGAACATTCTTTGCCTGAACATAATTTTCAGGAACAGTAGTTTCAACCAACGTATAGGCTGAATGTTCAACTAAATTAGAAAACGGATGGTCTGTTCCATCAGAAGTCCACGTATCAACTGCTGTTGTACCCTTATCAAATCCAGCAATTGTACCCTCGTAGACAGTGATTCCAGCAGATGAAAAATCTGCCCCCGTACCATCAAGTTTTCTCAGATACACTTGTCCATCATAAATTGTAATCGTTGCATCACCATTCACGGTAATAGTCTCATCGGCACTTACTCTGTTAACACCTACAAGACTAAACGTCATGAATAGAGTAACAATCATAATGAACAACTTCTCAAAAACATTTTTCATACGATTTTTGTTTTCCTCCATTTATCTTCTTCTATTTAGAACTACAAATCGTAGTATCTTATACTAATTAAATATGACTAAATTACGTCTCTTTGATTAATAGAAAAAATACTAATCAAAAAGAAGGGAGAGATTATTCGTAACCTCTCCCTAAAGCGAAGTCAATTATCTATTTTTTAATCTCTTCTTCAGAACTGCAGCCGCAACAAATCCAAGAGCAGCAACGGTAATCATACGGTCAGAACCAGTATTAACCATTGATTTTCCTGAATTTTTAGAAGATGAATCCTTAGAAGAATCAGAACTCTTTTCAGCATCCTTTTCAAAGATAGCCTTTAAAGTATGTCCTTCAGTTACAGTATACTTATCACCAGGATAGTATTTTGAACCTTCCCAGTATTTGAATGTATGTCCAGACTTTTTAGGTCCTTTTGGAATAGTAATAACTCTACCTTCTCCGCAGACAACCTTCAATGTATCCTTCTGACCATCAATTTCTCCACCATTCAAATCAAAGATGATAGTGTAAGCATTGACTTCTTTTTCAGCAGAATACTTATTGCCTTCGTAGATTGCTTCAGCAGTGTATAACATCTTACCTGCTTTTGTATCGGTAGGAACTTCTGTGATAGCAGTCGTTACAACAGCATCGATGAATAATGTATGTTCTGCATTGTTTTCACAGACGAATTTAGCCATGGCCTTTGGACCAGTCATATCCCAAATCATTTCCTTGAACTTGTAGTTATGCTTGAGAGCATCGAGTTCAACAACCTTCTGGTCAATATATTCTTTTTCTTCAAAAGTAACTTTTACCTTATAAGTAATTGAACCTTTTTCAGTACAAGTAGGTTCTACTCTTGTAACATCAGCAGTAGCATCGACAGTTTGGATATGTTCAGGATTATTTTCACAGACAAATTTTGCAGTTGCCTTAGAATAATCTTCAGCCCAAGTCCAACTATCTAACTTATAACTGTGTTTAAGAGCATCGATTGGTTCATCGACGTCATCAGAATAATTCTGTTCTTCAAATGTTACTGATGCAGTATGTTTGATATTACCTGCTTCTTCACATGTAGGTTCTATTCTTTCGGTAGACATTGTAGCATCGATTTCTTTGACATGACTTTCATCATGTTCACAGACAAATATTGCCTTTGCAGACTTCAAATCCTGTGCCCAGATGAAACCATCAAATGACCACTCATGTCCCATAGCATCGTCACCGTAAACGGTAACAGAATCAGAATATTCTGTGTCATTATACATAATTGAAGCAGTATATGTTGTAGAACTATCACCTTCACAAGTAGATGGTGTTGATGAAGTTTCAATGTCATTATCTTCAACGGTAATTACATGTTCATCATCATTCTGACAAACGAATACAGCCTTAGCAGAAGAATAATCCTGTGCCCATAACCACTCAGAGAACTGATAATCATGTTGTAATGGGTCAATGTTTACGACCTTTGTATCTTTATATTCTTTATCTAAATAAGAAACCTTTGCAGTATAGGTGATACTTCCACCCTCTTCACAGGTTGGGTCAACTTTTACAGAATCAATCGTTGCATCGAGTCTCATAACATGGTCATGGTCTTTTTCACAGACGAATACCGCAGTGGCAGCAGAATAATCGTTTTCCCAGAACCAACTGTCAAGAACATAACTGTGTCCAGTAGCAGGTTCACCTACGATAACTTTAGAATTGTTATAGGTAATATCACCATAGTATACTTCAGCAGTATAGATAGTCTTTTCAGAATCAATACAAGTTGCATCGTAATGTTCAACTTCAATTTCATCATCTTCGATAGAAATCTTGTGTGTAGCATCATGTTGACATTCTAATTGCAGATTAGCAGTTGAATAATCATTTGCCCAGACCCAATTGTCGTTAATCCAATAATGTCCAAGAGCAGGAATTGCCAACTGTGCAGCACCTGTAACTTCCTGTTTACCTTCAGCATCAAGGAAAATCTTAAGACAGTCAGTATCTTTACAGTACCAATGTTCCTTGACACCTTCTTCGGTACAAGTTGCAGGAGTTTCGGCAACATATTCTAAATCATGAGTATGAGTACCTTCACTGAAGTTTGCACTCAAAGATGATGGAGACCAATTATAATAAATATCATCAAATGATTCTTCATCAATGTAATTACATTCGATATCAAAACCAAAGGTATAATCTTTTCCACCCTTGATTGTTCCAATAACATCAAATACTACAGTCAAGATTGTTGAATCCTTACTGAAACGAACATTTGTTCCTGTTGCAGATGGTGCACCAATAGTATTATTAGTATTGTTAAGTACAGCATTTAGACCTGTGCCACTGACAGATTTTGCAGAGAATACATTGCTATCATAGGTAAGACTAGCATCGAGTGCAGTTATATCTATATCACTGGTAGCAATTAATGAAAGAACAATCGAATCTCCCTGACGAGCAACAGAAATATTTGGAACTGTTGCATCGGCAGTATAAGTAACAGCAGGTTCCTGATTAAGAGCAGGAGCATCCTTTGCCATCATTGGCAAGACTTCTTCAACCTTTTCCTCAACCTTCTCTTCAACCAATTCTTTTTCTTCTAAATTTTCAACGACAGGTGTTTCAGCACAACCAGTAAGTTCAGGAATTGCTACGTCAGCATTTTCTGCAGGAACTTCTTCAGAAGTATTCTCTTCTGGTTTTGCATCGTCAACCTTTTCAACGCTCTTTTCTTCAACTTCTGCAGGAGCAGCAACTTCAACAATTGCTGGAACATTTTCCTGATTAGTTTGTTCAGCGTCTACGACTTCTTCCGAAACCTCTTCGACCACTTCTTCAGTGGACTCTTCAGATTCTGGAAGTACTTCGACAGTCACCTGTTCGTCAGTTTCCTCACCTTCTATCGCATGCAAATGCATTGGATAGATAAGACAAGTTAAGAGACAGATGATGACTGCGAAAATAAGTGTTTTAGATTTACTTTCCATAATAGTCATTTACCTCTCATTTAATATTTTGTCTATACTAATTAAATATGACCAAAATCAATATTGTGGTTCTGTCCACTCATCGATGTCAAAGTTCAATGTTTCGATACCTGTAACGACTCTTGTGATTCGAGCAGCATCATTGGAACGAATTTTACCATTGGTATCAACATCAGCAATAAGGTCTTTTAGACCATCAGATGGCATGATACCTGTGACAATTCTAGTTACCGCCGCAGCATCATTGCTTCGTATTCTTCCATCGAGATTGACATCACCTTTCTGAACAATGATGATTTCTGTATCTGCCTGTACATCAATGGTGAACAGATAACCATCGGAGACTTCACTTCCATATTCTCTCATATACTTGTCTCCGACACGGGTTGCCACCAGACACGCCTTATCAAACGATACAATGAAACTAACATTGCCACGATAGGTTTTATTTTGGTCGATATTTGTTACCATATCGCCTTCGGCTACCTTTGAAGACCCTCTCGTATAATCTGATACCGTTATTTTATAACCTTCTTCGGCTACTACGATATTCGGAAAAATACAGAGAAGGGCAACAAAAATTAAAATCAGTTTTTTCATATCAAATTTCTCCCTTAATCATATTCCTAATTTCCATAGAGGATTTTTGCCAACTCAGAATTCTTATCGAGAATCAAAGTATTGTTTCCCGAAGATTTGAGAGATTCTTTAAGAGCATCAAGTCCTCTAATATATTGATAGAATTCTGCCTTTTCAGGTGTATTGTAGGCAGCCTGAAGAATCTTCATATATTCTTCTTCGCCTTCACCTTCAAGTACAGCAGCATCCTTTTGTGCTTCTGCTAACATGACAGAAATTTCTTTATCAGTTTCATTTTTAATTTTTTGAGCTTCTGCATTACCTTCAGCCTCATAACCAGCAGCAATATTCTGTCTTTCGGAAATCATTCGTTCATAGACAGCAGCCTGATTATCCTTAGGAATTGACAAAGTCTTAATCTGAGCAGTTACAATTTCGATACCATACTGACCGATATCAGTATTGGCTTTAGATGTAATTCGATTGGTAAGCGTTTCACCTCTCGATGCAATAACTTCATCCTGAGTCATAGCCGAAATGGTATTCTTGACAGCATTGTAGGTCGCAGCCTCAATTCTTTCTTCTGCTCGAAGAACAACTCCTCCAAGAGTTCGAATATAAGCAGCAGGGTCTTTTACTTTCCAGAGAACATAACAGTCAGTAATCATACTCTTTTTATCAGAAGTCAGAACATCAGATTCTGGAATATCATAGACTATCATTGCCTTTGATATCTTTTCCACCGACTGAATGAATGGAAGTTTGAATTTTAATCCTGGTTCTTCGACAAAATACTGAATCTTTCCAAACTGTCTTACAACTGCATATTGATTTTCTTTTACCTCAAACTTACAATTCAACAGTACGATGACTGCCAAGACAGCAAGTATGACAGGAACAATTTTAATTTTCTTATTCATCGAATACACCTCCAGTTCTTTCAGGAATTAAAACATTTTGAGTATTTCCATCAGTAATTATTACTTTCAGATTAGGTAGAAGGTCTTCCATTGTTTCATAGAATAATCTCTTCTTTGTAATCAGAGGGTAATTCTTATATTCGGCATACATTTTTTCAAATCGAGCAACCTGACCTTCGGCCTCAGCAATTCGACTTGCTTTCTTTGCTTCGGCTTCCTGTTTTATTTTATCTGCCTCAGCTTCTGCCTTAGGTAATTGTTCATTTCTATATCGTGTTGCATTATTTATTGAAGTATCTGCTTTCTGTTTTGCAGTTTCAACAGATTTAAATGCATCAAATACTTCCTGTGTTGGAGGTTCAACATCCTGAATGAGAACATTTATCAGTTGAATTCCAATATTTCTATTTTTCAGTTTTTCAGTGATACTGTCACGGATTTTCTGCTGAATTTCACCCTTGGCAGTAGTCATGACATCGTCGACCGAATAATCGGAAATAATTCCACGAATCGAAGACATCGCTTCATTGGTCAGAATCAGTTCAGCATCCTCGGAATTATAGAGGAATGCAATCGGGTCATTAATACGATATTCCATGTAGAAATCAACATTTACAAAGTTGAAATCGGAAGTAATCATCATCGGATTTTCATTGTTTCCATAGGTCTGTGTACTGTCTTTGATTTCATAACCAATTGATTGTCCGTGAGTAGAAACATCAAGAATTCTCACATTCTCAATGAAAGGTATCTTGAAGTGCAAACCTGCCTCTTCAACTCTCGAAGCCTTACCAAACAGAGTAACAACTCCGACATGAGACTCCTTTACCGTATAGAACGAATTGAATACACCATAAATAATCAATACAATAAGTGGAATAATCAAAAGCAGTTTCAGATTTATCTTCTGTGATTTATCATCTTCCTCGTCTGATTTTTTATTTGTAAATTTAGAAAAGAAATTATTTACACTAATTCGAAAACTAGTATCAGACACATAGTTATAAAGTATAAAAATAACGGATAAAACAATAATTCCAGTAATAATATACTCTAAAATTTTTCCAATCATAATATAATCTCCTATCTATTTCTGTAGACATATTCCGAATAGGCAAGTCTCAACAGTTTAACTGGAATATCTCGCTTATTCGATGACAGTTCTTTTCTTATGTATGTGTCAGGGAATGAATTTGGAACAATTTCAGGACTAATCAAAATCCTTTGTTTCTTTCCCCCGTAGATTTTATTGGACATAACATTGATAGGTTTTCTACTTCGGAACAGCGCCTTCTGGTCGTAACTGAGGAAGTAGAAACGAAGTTCTATCTGTCCAAATTTATTTTTTCCTTTGACGATGTATTCTTTTCCAACCTGACTTACTTCGGTAATTTCGATGTCCTTGTAGACACGATAGGAATTTATCACAATGTCACGGTCATCGAATTTAAGGTCGGAAATCTTCGACACACCAGGAAAGTTTTTAAGAGAAACTCTTTTATGTTTATAGTTGACGGTGAAATTACTGCAGAACAACTCATCGACTGAAGAATCTTCATTCATCGGAGTCAATATCGATGCCACATCCTGAGAAGGTCGAATGACACCATTACCGAGAAGTTCAAATGCCTTATCATAGGAATCAGCCTTAACTTCTTTCGAATATGGCAGTCCAAGATAGACAGAAAGACCTTCATCGATACCTTTCAAAAACATCTTTCCGTTGGACAACAAAAGTTCTGGCTTTTTTATATCCAGAGCATCGATATTCGTCGAATATTTTTGTATGATATCTTTAAAGTTTTCAAGTACATAGGGAACGAATGAATTTTCAATTTCAATGACATTCGTCGTTTCCGAACTGTAACTTGCATATTTTTTAAGAAGAGTAAAATCTTCCTTGTTGTTTACAATTAGTTCCATCGTTTCCTCATTTACATCATTTCAATAAAAATAGTAATAAACAGAGCAGCAAGAGTTACACCTGTTGCAATTTCCAATACTTTTGAATTTTTTTCTTTCTTTTCCTTCGTAGCAGACTTAGCTTTCGCTGCTCCGAGAGACAGAAGACCTTCACTCTTATCTTCCTGCAGAAGACAAAGAATAATTGCAATTACTGCTAAAATAAGAATAACAATTTTCATATATAATTTCCTTCCTAATTTCAATAACAATTAAGAGGGTGAACTTTCATTCACCCAAGTTTTAGAACCATTCTTTATATTTTGAACTCTTTACATTTGCTTCCATAGTACTGATGATATCAGCAACGATAGAAACAATCAGAATCAAACTTGTTCCTCCAAATGAAATTGAGGTTGGAAGTTTGAAAATCCATACAAGAGCATAAGGAATGATGATGAGTAGGATGAGTCCAATGATACCAACTAATGTTGTCTGATTTATGACTCTAGAGAGATACTCTTTCATCGGTTTTCCTGTTTTCACACCAGGAATAAATCCTCCATTTTTGGTAATGTTCTTCAATATCTCATCAGGATTTAGGACAACTACATTAACATAGAATAAACCCATTAAAAACATAAATAGTGCTAGTACAAATGTTCCAAGAGGTTGTCCAATAGCAAACATTTCACTTAACTTAAGATATAAATCTCTATTAATATATGAAATGATAATCAGCGGTGAAGTCATCAGAGCATTTGCAAAGATAAGTGGCATAACAGAAGTTGTATTTACCTTAATAGGTAAATAGGTAAATTTCTGACCGTTTGCCAGTTTTCTTCCGAAAGAAATATTAATCTTTCTTACTCCTGTTGACATTAAAGTAATAATGTAGATAATTGCCAATAAAACAATAATATATATTGCAAATAATACATAATTCAAAACATTATTTTCTGTAAATGTTGAAAGTGCTGTGTATGAACTTCTCAATGTGCTTGGAATTCCTGTAAGGATACCAAATAAAATAATTGTTGAAACTCCATTACCAACACCATATTCGGTGATTAGATTACCCATCCAATAGAGCAGAAGACTTCCTGCTGTCATAAGGATAATCGTATAGATATATGAGGTTACCGAATTATCGGCAAGCACACTGTATTGAATATCAAATAGACGAACCATCGAATAGGACTGGATAATTGCAAGTACGAATCCAATGATTTGAGTAATCTTTGCAAGTTTCTTTCTTCCTCGATTACCATCTTCTTTCAATTCGGTGAAATAGGGGATGATATCAAGACTGAGCAATTCGACGATAATACTTGCCGTGATACTCGGACCGATACCGAGACTGAATAAACTGAATGTTTCAAATGAACCACCAGTGAACATTGAGAAGATTGTCAAGGCACTTACACCTTCGATTCCAAGAACATTGACTCCTGGAATAATCAGATTTCTACCGATACAGTAGACGACCATCATTCCCAATGTAAATAAAATAGCATTTCTAATTCTCTTTACTTTCAAAAAATTCATTATGCTGCGAGCCTCCTAAATACAAATTCAATTAAATACTGAACACCAGCTAAAATACCAACAGCAACACCTGAGACAATTAAAATCTTAACAAATAATGTAAAGACTTCTTTCTTTGAATCCCAGTGAATTTTTTTAAAATTTTCACTAAACGATTTTAACATCAATAAACTTCCCTTCCATATAAATTTCGTCTTTTTTTATTCCATGCCATCAATGAGGGCATCGATTAACTTTTCATGGTCTTCTGGGGTTGAGTTTTTATCAATATAACCAACATACTCCCAGCCATCTTCTTCAAGAGCCTTCTTTTCAGCCAATTCTTTAGATGCTAAAAAGTCCTCAACCATATCTTCAGGTTTAACCGAATTTATACTATAATATTTAGTATTAAATTCATTTTTCTTCTTATCAGGTTTCTTCATTTTAACCCTCCTATATAATTAATTTTATCACAACTATTTATTTTTGTTAATAGACTATGCCATTGTTCCATCATCATGACTGACAACAATACCACCAACAGACTTTGCAAATTTTTCTGCATCTGATTTATGGTCGTCATCGAAATGAACTGTCGTAGAATATCGTACTCTACCACCATTATCTGTCCAAATTTTCACACAAACATCAACAGGACTTGTTGCATCTCTGTGTTTATCACAGAATTTACCAATATGTTCAACAATTTCTTTTTCTGATGCATTCTTAGGACAACTTCTTACAAGATTATCTTTTGTATATTCAACAGTAAAACCACTGAACTGTTTCATACTGGTTGAAGTATTTCTTGTAACAGATGTGGCATTTTTTATTCTACCATTGGACATAATATCATTTTTCATTCTATCTGACTGAACAATCTGAGCGGCAATCTGATTAGAATTCTTTTTTCTATAATATATTACTACACCACCTCTCTCAATGGCATGCTCATTTTCTTTTTCAAATAACTTTTTACGTCTTTCAACATAAAGTCGTCTTTTTGCTACAGATAAACCCTTTGGAATTTCAATCTGTGATAAAGATTTTGCATATTTTTCTCGCTTAATTGATTGATTATGATAAAATCTTCTTCCATCGTTTACAGCAATATCTGTTCTTTCGTTATCTGCCTTTTCCCATTTACCATCATAATTTTTATCGATTTCAGCTTTATAAATACGTTCGCCAAATGATGACCACAAAACAGGTTTACTTGCATTCACATCATCACTACGTTTACGATTTTTTAAATTACCTTTACCACTGGCACTTGTAAATCTTCCTAGCTCATCATGGTAAGGATTTCCTTTGCTGCTTCTCCTATACATTTTTTCTCCTTTTTAGTATTTTATAATTCGTGTATGCACGATGTCGTCATTGAACCATGCAACGAAGATGAAACCTTCGCAGAGTCCATTTTCAATCTGTTGAACACTATGTTTATAGTGTCGGAGAATTTCTTCGATTTTGATGAGAGTTTCATCCACTATCTCTTTCTTCATTTCCAAATTCATCGGTGAATTAAGTCTCTTCTCAAGTGTTTCAGCAACAGCATCGATTGCCTTTGATTTCAAATCATCCATCATACATTTTAACTCCTCAGTTATTTTTCAAATACATAGACCTGTTTATACAGTTTTCTGGCCTGATTTATCATGTTGTTTGTTCCTTTATTATCACGGTCTTTTCGTTTAAAGGCAATGACAACATCACATTCTTCAGCCATATATTTATTTCGAATTGGTCCTGCAGCTTTACCGAGATTATCCCAATCTGCTTTGAATTCACAGTAAGGTATCTTTCGCTCATTGGCATATTCAACAGCCAAAGCATCGGCACCCTTCGAACCTCCTTCGATAATTACAACTTCTTCTTTCAGTTTGTCTATGACCTCATCGACTTTTTCAAACAGATATTTCTTGTCTGAAAAATCTCTCGAACCACAGACACAAACTGTTAATACTTTAAATTCATTTGATTTCATTGATTTCCATCCTTCAGTAAATTCCCATTCGGCTCCCAACGATATGAGAATAAATTATTGAGTCTTTTTAAAGAACTCTGTTAGTTTTGTTTTCATTTCTGCCTTAATCTCATCAGTTAATTCCATATTTGCTTCTGTCTGCAATTTGGAAATTCCTGTTGTAAAGGCTTCAATTTTGCCCTTGTTCACATAAATAAAACTAGGCAAATAAATTCTTTTTTCTCCTAGAATAATATTTTCTCCTTCGGAATTTTTAATTGTATAATCATCTAATACTTCATTTCCAGGCATTCCGATGAGCATATTATATAGTGGATGTCCTTCTTCGAGTTTTAAACTATCTCCCGACCAGACATACTTATCTCGGAAAATTTCCTTGCCTTCAGCATCCCAGGCATGAATAACATAGACATCTTTAACTCCAAGTTCTTTTGCAGTATCTACCGCAGTAGAAATGACACTTCGACACCAAGGACATTTTGGGTCACTGACAAGTACAATACCCGTAAACAAATCAGCAAATTCTTCATAGTCTTCAATTTTTTCGATGTCCACGAGCTTAAATATATCATTATCAGCAATATCAACGACTCGATAATCGACACCCTTGGCGTTCTTTTCACCATTCAGTATTTCATATGACTCTTTAAAGTCAAGGGTCACTTCGTTAATATCAGCAGGAACAGCAATCTCACAACCCTGTGAATTATCACAGTTATCATCGATGACTGTAGTCGGTGCTTCGGCACAACCAACAAGAATAAAAGTCAATAATACGATGATTAATTTTTTCATTTTTTACTCCTTTATCAATCCCATAGATTCCAAAAATATTTTTTCATAAGGTCAAAGAGTTCATCTTTACAATCATTCTGATATTTGAACATCTTCTTTTCATAGTCCTGAAGTTCTTTCCAGGCAGCATCATGGCGAAGTCTAAGTTCATCATTTTCAGGAAGATAGTCAGGTGAATACCAATATTTACTTCCGTCTTTCTTTTCTTTTTCAATAATATCTTTTGTCTTTAATTTATCTCCGAAAGCACCATATTTGGTTTCAAATTCTTCACGAATTTCTGACCACTTATCGAGAAGTTCTTCCTTCTTGACAGCCATGGAACAGTTATCTTCATCCATTTCATTCAAAAGGAATGACATACGATTGAGAATGTCTTCCCACTGTTTTGAACAGAAATCGCTTGCCTTATCCTTCTGTGCACGTTCTTTCTTATTCTTTGGATAACAGCACCATGTTTCATAGTCCTGAGTATAGAGATTTTCCTTATTTGCTTTGAAGTATTCGTAATCCAACTCACTAGGAAAACCCATATGTTTATCTGCCAAATCCTTCAGCATCTTTGAACAGGTTTCGGTAAACCAATAATGAAAATTCCAGACATCAGAATCTGAATATCCTCTTTCAGCTCTCTGGTTTTTACATTTTTCTTCAAATTCTCTTTCTTTGATTTGACGCATACCCATATCGTAGATTTCATTTAATTCTTTTTTAGATAGTTCATCGAGATATTCTTTCTTACCATAATCATCAACGAAAATTTCGTCATCGAACCAATTATGGTCAGGATTAGCTCCCAAATAGACAGCCTTTTCTTTTCTGTCCAGTTTTTTCAAAAGTTCCTTTTCTTCAAAATTATGATATTTCTTATAATTCATAATTCGAGCATAATCATCGATGATTCTTGGTCTTAGACGACTGTCTGACCTATCATTAAGATAGAGATATAAATCAAGTGCTTCCGATGTTGAAGAGATTACACGACAAACAGTTATTGGATAATTAAGCGTAACAACCTTTGGTTCAACATCATACCAACCACTATCACGGAAAAAGTCTCTAAACATTTTCAAAGACTCCTCACTGTAATTATAATCTTCTAAGAGCCATGCATCGAGATTATCTTCGTTTACCTTGGTTGTCAAATCACAACTGAAACGATAGATATAACTTCCTTCGGAAAGAAGAACAATTAAAAACTCATCGGCAGAGCGTAAAAGTACCCAAGGATATCTAAATACAAAAGGGGCTGAATTATCAAATTCAGCAAAATTCTTTCCCCTCCAGGTATTAAATTGTTTTTCTGTTTTAAATGTGATTGGCATCTTCATAGGTTTTACTCCTTATAGTTTTATATGTGGAAGAACATAATCAAGTGTTTCTTCTTCTGACATTGACTTCAACAATGTTACCTTTTCAGGCAACGGTTCTTCAGCAACAACAGATAGAACAGTATAGAATTTACCGTTACGCACATATTTATTTATCGTTGTCGAAGTTCCTATCGTAGGAACCATATCTATATAACTGTCCGAATCAAGATTTTTCTCAAAATATATTGGTTCTTCGAAAATTTCACTGTTCTTTGCCCAACGAACTAGAAAATAGCAGTCATTTGAATTATGACTGAAATAGTTGTCCAACCATTCGGTAAGACTTTCTCTGTTTTCAAAACTTACTTGATTCATTCCTCTTCATCATTCCTTTCACTGAAAACCTTATCCATTTCTTCTTTACTGACAATATCTTTCATATCATAGTTGAGAAGTCGGTAGTAAGGTTTCATATCAACATAGACATTTCTTGTCTCATAATCACCATATTTATTCTTTTCGGTAATTTGATATTTAATATATTCTACGAGACGACCCTTAAAAATATCATCATAATCACACATTTTTAATTGTGCATCACTCAATTTTTGGTGCTGTTCTTTGAAACAGTCATCACACCAAGGGGAAATCCACCCATCATTTCTCATTTTTACTGGAAATTTTCCACACTTTATACAAGTATGTTCTGAGATATAATCCCAAGCATATTCGTGGTCATGCCATTTATTTGGATATCCATTTAGATATACTCTCAACTGTCCAAATTTTTCTTTTGCCTGCACAATATAGATTTTCGAAGCATCTATATTACTTTCCTTACAGACATTTAAGAAATCCTCACACCAAAGAACTCCAAATTTCTTCCACCAACCATCAGGAATTTCATCCTTAAGACAACAGTAATCATAATTAAAATCTTCAGGTATTTCTCCAGTCCTAATACTTCTAGGCTGGAGAAATGGATACCTGTCAATTAATTTTTCATTTTCTAATTTTTCAATAAAGTTTTTTTTCATTGCTATCTTTCGTCAACATACATAGTATTGGCAATCTGTACATTACTCAATTTTGTAAAGATACGAGCACCCTCTTTGAGTGAGTATAGATGACCGATAACATTAGATACCTGTTCAGCAGGAATATCTACAGACACTTTCTTATCATTGAAAGTAGTAATGAGACGAATACCATCAGAATTTACACGCATTGCTTCAACATTATCAAACAATGCTTTTTCCTGTTCACTTGAAAGTTTCAGAGGATGTAAACGATTAAAGAATGCATTTGCCATTTCAAGTTTATAATTTGGCTTTTCTACATGTTCCTCAACCTTTTCAACTACAGATTCAGCAACTTTTGGTTCTTCGTTAATAACATTATCAACTACATCATTTACCTTGGAAATAACATCTTCTGTCTTTTCTACAACAGGAGCCACTGTATCTTCTACTTTTTCCTTGACATCCTCAACAATGTTGTTAACTGTTTCTTTCACATCTTCTTTTGTTTGTTCTACTTTATCCTCAACTGATTTAGCAAAAACATCTCTTGGCATAGAAACAGGAACTGTTCCTTCTGCCTTTTCAGGTTTTGGAGTAGGAACAACAATTTTTCTAGGTGCAGTAACATCAGCAATTAATGCATCGATATCTGCATCATCAACATCATTTTCAACCTTTTTTGGTTGAGGAGTTTCAACTGCTTTTTCTACCACTGGTTCAACAGTCGGTTCTACGACATCATGTTCTACAACAGGTGCAACCTCTTCAGTCTTTGTTTCTGTTTTATCAACTTCATTTGCCATAGAGTCTTCATTATTAACAGGTTCATTAATAGGTTCAGAAGAATTCATCGAAGCAATAAGTGCATCGACAACAGCTTCATCTTCATCGACATTTACTGCCTGTTTTACAATTGGCTCAACAACCTGTGGTTCATCAGGTTTAACCATATCTACGACAGAATCTACAAATTCATCTGTCTTTTCTTCTACTTTTTCAACTGTTTCATTAACAGCCTCTTTAACATCTTCAAAGTTATTCTGAATATTCTCAACAGAGTTCTGGACATCTTCCTTTACATCTTCAACAACATCCACAACTTTATCTTCAAAATCATTTACTTTTTCTTCAATTGGTTCAACAACTTTTTCAGTCAAATCTTCTTTTACTTCTTCTAAATTTTCTTTGACATCTTCAACTGTAGTTTCAATCTTTTCTTCAACAGATTCTGTTGGATTAACTACAGGAGCAACTTCAGGTTCTGGTACATTCACCTGTTCAACTGTCTTTGTTTCTGATTGTTTTTCATCACTGTTTTCTGGTGATTCATTTACCAGTTTAACAACATTTTCTCTTTCCTTTTCGGATTCACGATTCATTTCAATACGTTTCAACTCAATGAGTCTATCAATGACTTCTGAAATTCCAAGGAAACCGAGAGATACATAATACCAAACAGCCGCCAATAGAATTGCAACAATTGCAAAAATCCAATAAGGAATTATCATTGTAATTCTACCATCATGAACAAGATAATAGTCGATACCCATTGCTGAATTATAGATTGCATATGCAGCAAAGGCAACACAGAGAACAATGCCCAGAATACACATAATCTTACTGAGTGTTTTTAATTTCTTATTTACTTTCTTAAACATTTACTAAATTTTCCTTCCTTATACTAATTAAATATGACCATTAATCTCCATTAAGTAAATTGAAATACTTGATGAATGTTCCAATGTTCGAAGCTCCGATTTTTCTTACTTCATATTCGAATGAATGTTCTTTAAGTTGTTCGATGAGGTCATCCATCTTGTTTTCCTTTTTAAATATACGAACAACTCCTTCATCGGAATCTACTTCGAAGTCTGTAACTTTAGTTTCCCTTGCGATTTCTTCTTCAGGAATATCAGCAGGAACAACTGGTTCCAATACCTCATAATTGTCTTCTTTCACATTGTCTTCGGTTTCAACAGATTCGGTCACATTTTCTGTTTCCTCGGTCGCAGTTTCTTCGATTGTTGACATAGGAATGTCATTTTCTAATTTCGGTGTTTCCTCGATTTGCTCTTCTTCGATGGTTTCATCATCCAAATCCATTTCGGAAGTATTCTTATCATAGATTACCACTGATAGAAGCAGAGCCAGAAACAAACATGCTCCGTCAGCAAACCAGAGAAGATACGGTTCGATAGGTTTAAATAAAATTGCAAATGTCAATCCTATTGCAACTATCAGAAATACATTTCTTGCTTTCTTAAGTCCAACCATAGTCAAAAATTAATCTACATAAATAAAAGTAGATATTTACCTCCAAATTTATTTTATCATACATAAACTTTTCTGTAAATATCTACTCGTCAATGTCTTTTGCTGAATCCTCAAAACCGAGAATGTCAAATTCGTTGGATACTAAAAAATGGTCCATAAATATCTCATTTCCAACTAAAAAATACTTGGAAGAGTCTTGCATACCATCATCCCATGTAGAATCTACCCAATAATAATGACCCATGTATTTGACAATATTCCATGCATGACGGTCATATTCTCTTCCTCTAGCCATACCACTAACAAAATAACACTCATAACCTGCCCGATTCATCAAATACTGATAGGCTCTAGAATAACTGGCACAGATTGCACGATGATTGATGAATACACTTCTAATATCCCAGAGATTTTCAGCCTCTGTGTCATATTCAGTTTCCGAAAGAATATAGTCATGTAAATATTTTATTTCATCATATTCGGTCAATTTCATACTTCGCATATGAGAAATACACTCATCAGCAATACTGTTTATTTTATTATATGTTTCAATTCTCTCTTTTCTTGTTTCTTCAGATTTGAAATCAACGCCAATAACTCTGTCATCTGTTCCATATCGATAATAATTAATTGTTGGATTAATCCAATAGTATTCAGGATGTTCATAACAGAAAGCATGGACAGCCTTGAGCAGGTCTGTCCGAGTATGTTCACTCTTAAAATAAATTTTTGATTGAAAATCTTTTGCACCTTCGAGAATATCCGAATAAATTGCATTCTGTCCTTCAGTCAATTCTCGACGATAAAGATTTCCATCAATATTTTTATCTACCAACCTGTCAGTAGCCATCACTGCAAGCACTTTGTCAGATTTTGCGATTGGCGTTGAAAATAAAACAAAAAACAGAGAAAAGAGAATCATTTGTATAATTCTTTTCCCCACACTAAATTTCTCCTTCTAATTGTTTACTTATTTCTTCAAAATTGTCCCACAAAATAAAAATAAAAAGGGTTTGCAAGAAGAAATCTCACAAACCCTTTAGGTTAAAAATTATAATTTATCATGTATCGTGAGCAGAAGTATTCGTATAGTTGGACGATGAAAGGAGGAATTCATCTGCTCACGAACAATTATTTAATGAGATACAGATTCTTCCCATTTAACCAATTCAAATGGAATTGGGTCTCTCTTGACAACATAACCGTCAGGAGCATCTGTTTCTGTGATAACATATTTACCGAACTGTAAGTTCTGAATAAGGTGTTCAGCATCATCGGTTACCCATGTATCAACTATCTTACCAGAAGAATCTTTTACTTCAATGGTTGCACCTTCAACAAAGTATTTTTCTTCACCCTCAGGACCAATCTTTTCAAGAATAACTTTCGGAACCCAGTTTTCAACCTTATTACTCCAAAGAGTCGTATTATCGAATGTTACACTTGCCTCATTGATTGGATGAGTAAATGCTTTGTTGGTTTCAACGATGAATTTGATTACCATTTCTTCATGAGCAGGAACATCATCAAGTTCCCAGGTAATTTTTCTCGTAGCCTCATCATAGACTCCACCGTTATCAGCACTGACGAAGGTTGTATTTTCAGGAATGATATCCTCGAAGATGAATGATTTTGCCACAGTGAATGGATTTTCAAATGTCACTTCATAGTATAATTTGTCACCGAGGTCGACACATTTGTCATTAATATCATTGCCTTCAGCATCCTTGACAAACTTCTCAGGATTGATAATGATACCAATATCGTTGTGTGGATATTCCTTAAACGATTCAATCTGTGCCCAAGGAGTTGTTTCAATATCCTTTACAACAATGTAATGTTCAAGTCTATCTGCATCTGAATCCTTTGTATCATCTGAACCTGCATCCTTAGTTGTAACAAGAGTCTTATCACTTACTTCAACGACTACAGTATAAGAACCCTGGTCGATATCATCAAACTCATAGTAACCTGTACTGTCAGTAGTTGTACAAGCAATTTCCTTATTGGCAACTGTATAAGCAGGATAGAGTGTCAAATCATCAATATGTTCTGCCTCATCAGCATCTTTTGCTTTGTTCTTTCTCAATAGACAAACTTTCATCTGTTCTACTGGTGGTTCATCGTCATCCTGAATACCATCGAGATTACCATCGAACCAGATTCGACCACTCAACAGTTGAGACTTACGAATGTTCTTGAATTCTGGAACATTATACTCGTTATCGAAGATATCTGTATAAACAGCAAAACCATTCAGTTTTCCTTCTTCGTTATTAACAGAGAATTCACCTGTTGCCCAAATATAACCATCTTCATCAAGACCTGAAGCATCTTCATCCAAGACATACTTATCACCAGGATTAATTTCCTTGATTGCATGAGTTATTTCAAAACCATCGGAAGAACGATAGGTCAATTCAGGGAATGTTACAAGACCAGACATATCAGTATAAGCAGTACCAACCTTGACAAGATTTGGTTTGCCTGTTGTTTCATTTCTTGATGTTGAACGATAGAGTTCAAATCCGAACTGCTGACCAGATTCAAATGGAATTTCTTCCTGCGAACCATCGGCAGTGTAACGATAGTATTTCTTCAATACTCTAAACTGTACTGTACCTTTGTATTCATCATCGGTAAGATTTAAAATTTCCAAAGTTTCATTACCATTGATGTGAACTGGATGTTTTTCTTTATCAAGAGCGAAACCATAGGCTGCTTCAATTTCTTTGACATAATAATCACCTGTTAATAGAGCAGTAGCAGCAGTTTCTGCATGACCATAGGCATCGGTTGTCAGTGTTGTGACTAACTCATCATTATCTGCCTTATAGACACCATAGGTTGCCAGAGGAACTTCCTGTCCAGTAGCAGAACTTGTTTTATTTATAGCAAGTCCACCGTAATTAGGTAAAGTATTATCATCAGGAGTATTGACAAATGATAATACACTCAATTCCTCTTCATCATTTTTATAACCGACGGAAACAATTTCACCGTTTCTACTAATTGTAACCTTGAATACATCATTTGATTTAATATATCCATTAGGTGCAGAAATTTCTTTTACAGTATAAGTTCCGAGAGGAATACCGTTGAACTCATCAACCTGACAAATAGAAGCAAGACCATTATTGTCAGAAGTCAGTTCCTTGACAAGATTATTCTGTTCATCATAAACACCGAATTTTGCTCCACCGAGTGGGTCAACACCATTAGCCTTATATTTACGGATTTCGATACCGCCACGTCTTTCAGTCTGCATTGATTCCATACCCATCATATTCTGATGTCCTTCTCTTGAAAGATAGACATAAAGTTTTAAATTCTTATCTGAAATTGATGAATATTTCTTTCCATATAATTCTTTCAGAGCTCGCTGAGCATTTTCACTCAGACCTGTGATACCATACATATAACCAACACTATTGGAAGCATTGATTGCCTCATTTGTACCATCAGCATAGTTTCTGATACATAAGTGAGTAATACTTGCAAATTCAGCATCTCCGATACCATATCTGCCCTGAATATTATCAGCATTATTTGGATAACCATAGTAAAGAACAGTCAAGAATGCTTCAACGAAACTTCCATTATCTGAAGCAGGAGTTGTTCTTCTTCTTGGGTTATCAAGAATACTACCATCTAATAATTCATCGGTTGCTTCAATTCTGTCATAATAACCAGCAGGAGCACCAATATGGTGAGAGAAACAATAACCTTTGAACATTGTTTCAGGATGGTGAATTTCCCAAGCATTTCTCAAACCATTACCACGACCGATATAAACATGGTCGATACTATTATCTCTAAGATAGGTTCCAGGACCTAAAATATTATAATTATATTTACCTTCAACTCTTGTATTATTCTTATCAAAATAAGTTGTCAACTCATCAGTTGTCCAAGTATGTTTAGCACCAATATAATCTTTAACATCACTTGCCTGATTTACCTGACCAACCATATACATACTAGGTAAGAATTTCCATTTAGGACCAAGAGTTATTGAAGTCCACTTACTCTGGTCTCTGATAGTTTCAGCAAACATAAAGTAAGCATCTGTTACAGCAGACATATCCCAAGTTGTAAAGTCAAAGTCTCTCATATTTGGCATATTTCTGAATATTTCTCTCATTGACGTTACTTTTGAAGAATCCATTTCAGAGAATTCAATTGATTCAAGACTTCTCATTCCATTGAACATCGAATTACTATTTGGAGCCATATATGCCTTTTCTTCAGGACAGTACCAATAAATAGTATCTCCATCATTCCAAGCTCTAATTTCACTATTGGAATAATAATTGGAAATTACTGTTGAAGCACCTGTTGGCGCAGTAGCACTTCTCTTAAAGTGTTTAGCGTTGGCATTAATTCCTTTAATTGCAGTGTTGAATGCTGCACCATCGAGGAACTGTGCCCAGTCGAGTGCCTGAACTTCTCTCGAAGAACACTGACCGATACCATAGGTTGTAGGTTGCCATTCTCCGTAATTATATCTTGTTTCAGTAACTGGACAAGAATACATATTTGCTCCACCACAACTATCAGAAGGAATACCTGAATCGGAACATCCATCATAATCATTACATCTATATGAAATTTCACCTGTATCATACTCATATGAACTGATAGCACATCGATATTCTGTTACTGTTCTTGCTCCAGCAAATTGACCATTACCAGAACTCTGTTCAGCAACAACATCTTCGGTATCTACCTTAGATTTCATAAATACCACATAGTTTCCATCGAGTCTCTTTTCAAGTTTTCCATCTCCAAGAGACAGAACAGCAGAAACTTTAGCAGCAGCAACAGAAGTAGAACTTGCATTAACAAGATAATCTACTGTATCACCAAAGTTAGAAGGTGCCTTGATAAGGTCATTTCCATAACCCATACCTACAACGATAACATCTTCAAGATTACCAGGAGTAAACCATTTTACATTTTTATTATTGTTACCTGCAGCACCGACAACTTTAATTCCTTTATCAGTTGCTTTCTTCACATATTCAGCAAGAATAGAGTTTTCATATGTTGCCTTAGCTGAAAGTGACAGGTTAATGATATCAGCACCTTTTTCAATTGCATATTCAATACCTGCGATAACAGAAGAAATATTACCGATACCGTTTTCATCAAGAACTTTGATACTCAAAACTCTTGCATCGATATTTTCTTCAGTAATAATGTCCAACATAAAATTACCGTGACCATTATCGTCATCAACTTTATCACCGAGCATAGAAACTCTTTCAACAACATGCATATCCTCTTTTGTACCTGAATCAAGCAGAGCAATGAGTTTATTATCAACTCTTATCTTGCTGCTGTCAGCATCAAGTTCAGAAGACAATTCAGAAAGTGGATTTTCATTCTCAGACATATCAACACCAGGACCATCGAGAACATCACCATCGGCAGCAACGACCTGTAAGTCTGGTTCAACAAACTCAACTTTATCAATATAATAATTGTAGTCTGCCATCGCAGCCTGACCACTCTCATACTGTGCAAGATAAAGTCCATTGTATTCAGATATAACTGGTGTATCTGCCTTGATTACATCTGGATTATCGGTAGCAATCAGAAGTCGTCTACTACTGAAATCAAGACTGTCAGAAAGGTTTTCCTTAGCAGGAATTTCTGCTGTAACCAATCCATCTTCTTCTTTTTCAGCAGGAACGCTTTCTACTTCTGATTCAGATTTAGGATTTTCCTCAACTGCCTCAATCTCTTCTTCAGCAGGAATTGTAACTTCTTCCTGTTCCTTCAAAGGTTCTTCAGGCAATTCAGACAAATCCTCTTCCTGTGTCTCTTCATTTACAACCTGAACAGCATCGGTAACCGTATCATCAGATTCCTCTGCAAACATCGGTGAACCGACAATTCCAAAAATCATAAATGAAGTAAGTAATAGAATTAGAATTTTTTTCATATACCTATTTCCTTTCATCTAAATTTTCTATACTAATTAAATATGACATTTACGCAAATTCGATGATTTCTTTTTCATCATTCGAAATCATTTTTCCTTTTTGTCTTATAATCTTTTCAATATCATATGGCTTAAATGATATTTCTTTTCCATCATTGACATCATAACCAATAAACCTATGGGAATTCTGGTCATCGAGGATATCAACAATATATCCAAATTTCAACTGTACTTTATCCCCTTCAAGAACTTTTCTTACCCTATCTTGGCAATATTCTCCATTGAAAAATCTTTCAAGAAGTTGATTTGCAGGACTTGTTTCATTAACAATTTCAAGCCACAGAGCAGGACTCAAAACCTGACAATCTGCTGTTGTATCAACAATTGTTGTCCACATCCACTTCAATCCAAAATCAAGATAAATATCTTCAATTACATAGTTGTGTCTAAGCGGACTATATTCATTGAGCAACCCACAAAATTTAGTCATTGCTGAAAATTCCTGTGAATCTCTATCTAAAACACATTCATCTCCAGACCGATAGATTTTTCCCATGCTTAATTCTCCTTTACTTTCTTAAAAATTTTCTATAGAACCAATCCCGAACACTATTCGGAGCAAGACATATGCAGGTTCTTATTATTAATGCTTTGATGAAATCAATAGCAGAAATATCTCCATTTTTCCACTGTTCTTTTTTGAATCGCAGAATTGATTTCAGATATTTCATTCCACCACGTCGAGCATAGAAATCATCTCCGATACGCATATAAGAAAGAGGTTCCTGAATATTATGACAATGACATCCAATTCTTATCATTCGATTCCACAAATCATAATCTTGAATGACGCGGTAATAATCTCGATAGTTTCCAGCTTCCAGAACCTTCGAACGACGATACATTATCGAAGAATGTCGGAAAGGATTTCTGGATTTACAGAATTCTTTTATCTCGGCATCTTCTTCTGGAAGAATAACATGTGAAATTACATTGTCAATTGTCCCGTTAAATTCTTCCACATTTGTACCAATCAAAGCAAGTTCAGGTTTTTCCTCAAACAACTTCAATTGTTTTTCACTTCGTTCTGGACAGGCATAATCATCGGCATCTATTCGAGCAATGAATTCATTTTTACATTCAAGAATACCCACTTTAAGAGCATGACCGAGACCTCGATTGGTCTCAATGGTCACGACATTCAGTTTATCTACCAATTTCTTTTTATATTCAGCAATGACATCGTACAGTTCTTTCGTCAACGGACCATCTTCGACGAGAACAATCTCATCGGGAGAGATAGTCTGATTGAGCATCGAATCAAGAGCAAACGAAAGCCATTCTGCCTTATCTTTATGATAAACTGCCATTAATACACTATATTTATTATTCATCTATATTCCTTCCACACACAAAAATAGTCACATTCGTTTGTAACTTTTATTCCTTATTTAATTATATCACAAAATCTTAAAAAGATTAAGAGGCTAATCAACGACAAATGATGCCCAGGAAATACCCCAGACTTCTTCTTTTACCCAATGTCCGCCACTCCAATTAGGAAGAATTGTATTATCATCAACCCAAGGGAAAACACATTTGAAATTTTCCGAACGTAGTTCAACATTAGGACATAGACTCAATAGATTGTTTGCCCAAGAAAAATCACTGTTATACGTATGTTCTTCATACAAATCAGGATAATCTTCTGGTGACATCAAAAATGACAGAGTTGTCAGATTACTCAAATCAAATTTTGTCATATTTGAAATATCATACCACCATACATTATGTGCTTCTGTAGCAGGATAAATCATCATATCTTCTTTTTTATATGATAGATAATCATATGGAATATATGATGGGTCTGAATCTTTTATACTGATGCTATCAGCTTTTGTTACAACTGTCAATTTAACAACATCACTTGATACATCAGAGGTTACAATATTTACTGCATATTCATTATATGGTTCTGTTTTTACCTGAAATTGACTTTCCATCGGTTGGTCAAGAATTGGATTTGATGAATTTGTTTCAACATCGATGATATAACCTTTAAGATGACCAAAAGCACCATAATCAGTTAAAGAATCCATGAATGCATGCCAATCGAGATATGCCTTACTTTGACTTACTGTTTCAATGGAAGTTGTAAAATTAAGTATATCAGAAAATGTTCCGCTATAAGGAGTATTTCCTGTAACCGTAACATTCATTGTGGCAACATTTACACTTGAAGGATTCCCCGAAGAAACTGTATAGAAAGTTTCATTTGGAACGATTGCTTCCGAATTATATGTCAATGAATATGGTAAACTGTCTGAACCATAGACAAGTTTCCAACCATTATTGTAATTATTAGAGTCAACGGAAACATTAACACTTTCCCCCACATTCAACAAAACATTGGAAACAGTAACATCAAGAGTAGCAGTTTTTGATGAACCAATGGAAACTACAGATGGAACATTAAATGTATATCCCGAATTAACAGTATAATTCAATGTAACATCGGTAGAATCCGCCCGCATAGTCAGAGGTAAAAATAAATAAACCCCCAATAATATCAATAATATCCTACTAAAATGTTTCATCGTAAAGTTCCTCCCTTAATTTTCTATTTTTAAAATATCAAAAATATTAAAAATTATGTAAAATTGTAAACAATTTCTAACTTTTGTTTATATTTTTGACTAAAAGGACTACTCGATAGCCTTTCGAGTAAAGGAAATCTATATTTCACTTTAGATTTCTTGACAACAGCCCATAATTCTTTCCAATCACTGAATTCAGGAGCATCAATACCCAATTCTTCCAATGACTGAGTAATTGACTCTTTTACTGTTTCTAGTGATGGTAAAATTACAGTCTTATCATGTTGTCGTCTTGCAAAGATGTATTGACAAGAGAACTCGTGTCCCCTACGTCCAATTTCAATGCTAGCTAATACTGGGTCTGGTAATTCTAACTTTCTGTTAACTAAATTACCTACTATACTTGAGTATTGAGGTTGAACCTCTACCAAAGTTGTACTGCTAGCCGAGATATGTTTTCGTATTTGCTGAAAAAGTAGATTTCTAGTCCAATGACCATTGATTAGTCTGTTTAATTTTCTACCTTTACCTAAATCAGAAGTTGTCATAGATAAATCTTCCATAGCAAATACTTCACAGTGATAATGCCTACAAAGTTTAAATATCTCTTTAGCAATTTCTATCACTTCATGTCTTCTTTTGTTTGTGCAATACTTGGCTTCTTTAGAATTACTACTAACACTCAAACTATTTTGATACTGATTAAGTGGTTCTAAGCTAAACATCCCACTCGCTACTAAATGAAAATCATAGTCTTGTCTCCAATCACAAACTGACCAACCAATATAATTAGGATTCACGTCTATAGATATTATTCTATTTGATTTAATTGCGTATCTATGATTTTCAAATATTGAGT
>OCTX012270694.1_pt1 | contig 40393 bp, 32 predicted proteins | sample 1539691 | NCBI WGS metagenome assembly OCTX01 (sample SAMN02144231, study PRJEB22623) | gut metagenome | biome: sheep rumen | host: Ovis aries | place: New Zealand
TCATCAAGAAGCTGCTGGTTGAACTGATTGAGCTGGACGAGTCGACGGCAGCGGTACAGACCTTTGCGGGAGATGTCAACGACGACGGAAACCTGAAACAGGCCGACGCTACGGTTATTTCCAAGGTCCTGGTCGAGCTGGTATCTTTGTCTTGGTAATTATCCGGCAATTCTTCAACATGTCCTGCAAAGTTCCTGCTCCCTGAGATACAACTGGAAACAAAAACGGACGCCGCTTCGATCCGCAGAATGCGGATCGAAGCACCAACACAAAGCAGACAGCTCAGTCAAAAGATTGGGCTGTCTGCTTGTTCCTTATGATAATAATTTGTTTACCCGACCAGGGAGAGGGCGGCGCGCACCGGGATGCCGAGCGCCTGCTGCACCTCCTCCACCGCGGCAACCGGCGTGATCGTGAGCGTCTTCTTGACCTCGTCGTCCACGTCCTTGAGGTCGTCCAGATTGTCGCGGGGGATGAACACCTGCTTGACGCCGGCGCGCTGCGCGGCCATCAGCTTTTCGGGCAGGCCGCCGATGGGATTGACGTCGCCCTGCAGGGACACCTCTCCCGTCATGGCGACATTGGGCGGCACGGCGGTCCCGGTCAGGAGCGAGGCCAAAGCCGTCGTCAGCGTGATGCCGGCGGAGGGGCCGTCCTTCGGCGTTGCACCGTCGGGCACGTGGATGTGCAGGTCGTTTTCCGCGAGAACCTGCGCCTGCTCCGGCAGCATGGCCTTGACGAGACTCACGGCGATCTGCGCCGACTCCTTCATCACGTCGCCGAGCTGACCGGTGACGGTGATCTTGCCGCTGCCCTTGGTCAGCAGCGTCTGGATGTAGAGAATATCGCCGCCGGCGCTCGTCCATGCAAGTCCCGTAACAATGCCGGGCTTGGCCTTTTCAGGGACGCGCTTGTGGCGGACAGGGTTCATGTCCATGACCTCGGACAGATTCTCCGGCGTAATGCAGAGCTTCGCGTCCGGGCTCTCCACGAGGCTGACCGCCGCGCTGCGGCAGAGCTGATCCATGCGTTTTTTCAGCCCGCGCACGCCGGCTTCACGGGTATAGTCCTCGATGATCGCGTCGATGGCCTCGTCGGTCACGGTCAGCGCGCCCTCCGGCACGCCGACGGCCTGCATGGCGCGGGGCAGCAGATGCTCCCGGGCGATGCGGTGCTTTTCCGTGGGGGTGTAGCCCTGGAAGGGGATGAGCTCCATGCGGTTGAGAAGCGGCTCGGGGATCGTATCGAGGGTGTTCGCGGTGCAGATAAACAGCACATCGCTCAGATCAAAGGGAACGTTGAGATAGTGGTCGGTAAAGGAGAAGTTCTGCTCGGGGTCGAGCACCTCCAGCAGCGCGCTGGCCGGGTCGCCGTTATAAGACTGCGACAGCTTATCCACCTCGTCGAGCACCATCACCGGGTTCGAGGCGCCGCATTTGTGGATGCCGTCGATGATCCGGCCGGGCATGGCGCCGATATAAGTCCTGCGGTGGCCGCGGATATCGGCCTCGTCCCGGATGCCGCCCAGCGAGACGCGCACGTATTCGCGCCCCAGCGCCTTGGCGATGGATTCTCCGATAGAGGTCTTGCCGGTGCCGGGCGCGCCGACAAAGCACAGGATCGAGCCGGACTGCTGACCCTTCAGACGCATAACAGCCAGCTGCTGCAGGATGCGCTTTTTGACCTTATCGAGCCCGGCGTGTCCGGCGTTCAGCGCGGCCCGCGCCTCGTCGAGTGAGATCTCCTTCGCCTCCGCTTTCTTCCAGGGCAGACTGGTGAGAAGGTCGAGCCAGTCAGTCAGCATGCCGGCCTCCGGGCTGTTGCTGCCCTCGCCCTTGAGACGGTTGAGCACCTTCCGCCCCTCTTTCAGTGCGGTTTCGTTCATACCGGCCTCTTCCAGCTTCAGCTCCAGCCGCCGCACCTCGGAGACATTCTCCGGGTGCATGGCGTCCAGCTCCTTCTGCAAGTACTCGATCTGCTTGCGGATGGCAGATTCGCGGTAGAGCTTTTCGTGATCCTCCTGCTGCGCGGACTGGGCGGCGCTTTGCACGTCGGCCATTTCCAGCCCCTCCAGCAGCGCGCGCTTCAGCTTGTCAAAGCGGGCACGCAGACTGTCCTCGGCCAGCAGCGCAAAGCGTTCGTCGGCGGGGATGTTCAGCCAGGGAGACATAGCGGCGGCCACCGTCCACAGAGAATCCCAGTAGGCCGCCAGCACGCGCATCGTGTCCTCCCACTGCTTGCCGCGCGAGAAGGAGAGGATGCGCTCCTTGACTTCCATCAGCGCGCGGCGCGCGTCGGCGGCGTCCAGATCGTCAACATCCGGGCGGCGCGTGACCGACAGACTGAAGCTCTTGTCCGGCAGCACGGCTACGTCCTGAATGTTGATGCGGTTCTGGATGTCGATGGCCAGAAAACCGCTGTCATTGACTTCGACAATGGTACCGGCAACGCCGATGGGATAGAAGCTGTCGGCGTCCAGCGCGGCACGCGGCTGCTCGGCTTTTTGCATCAGGATCGTGACGCGCTCGCCCTCAATCGGCGCTTTTCCGACCAGCTCGCGATAGATTCTGCCATGCAGCCACAGCTTGGCACCGGGCAGAGCGATGATATTATATACGGGAATGATGGACATGCTTGATGCCTCCTGTTTCTTTCAGCGAACTCAATCAACGGGTTGACAAATGTCAAGTTTTCTAAAGCATACAACAAATCTTGACATTTGTCAAGGATTTTTGCTATAATACACCACAAGAGGAAAACGAGTGAAACGAGGGAAGAGATATGTATTGCGGCAGCAACAAGACGGCGCTCCAATCGCAGAGGCAGATCGCGGAGGCGATGATGGCGCTGATCCGGGAGAAGCCCTATACGCAGATCACCATCAGCGAGCTTTGTAAAACGGCGGGGATTTCACGCCAGACCTTTTACACGCTCTTCACCAGCCGGGAGAACGTGATGGTCTTCGCGCTGCAGACGACCGGCTGCGACGCGCCGGAGATCGCCGCCGCCAACCGCCGGCCGGACGGGGAGAGCGGCCTGCGCCGTCTTTGCCGCGGCTACAGCGAATATCTGCTGCGCAACCGGAGCCTGATTAAGCTCCTGGTGGACAATCGCATCGACTATCTGCTCTATGACAGCTTCTTTGAGGTTATGGATTGCTGCGACTGCTTTCTGCCGGACGTCGATCCTTGCCTGAGGCACTACGCGGCGAGCTTTTACGCGGGCGGCATTGCCTGTGTGGCGCGCAGTTATGCGCAGGAGGGCTGCACGACGACGGCGGAGGCGCTGGAGGAGCTGCTGGTCACGCTGCTCTCCGGCCGGCTGTTCTAAGGGCGTAAGCTCCGCCTTCTGCATGGATAAGCGCATTGAAGGGCAAGCATCCGTCAACACTGACAGATGCTTGCCCTTCTTCTTCAAAAATGAGTCTTTTATGGCCGTTCAGCGGCCTCCTGGGGGCTGATGCCGTAGATCTGACGGAAGGAGCGGTAAAAATTGGCGTAGTCCTGGAACCCGCAGGACTGGCAGGCCTCGCCGGGACTGTTTCCTTCCGACAGCATTTGTCTTGCGTGCTGCAGACGCTTGAGCAGAATATAGTGATACACGCTGGTGCCGACGCTGCGGCGGAATAAATGAGAGAGATAGTATTTGCTCACAAAAAAGCGGGAGGCCAGATCCTCCAATCGGATTTCCTCCTGATAGTGTTCGTTGATATGGGCCAGCACCCGGGAGATCATGGGAGGATCAGGCGAACTGTCCGCCTCCCCGGCCTGCCCCTCCGTCAGCCGCATCAGCTCCGCCAGCAGCTGCAGAAAAAGCCCCTGGGCATACAGCGAGCTGCCGCTGCGCTCCGACTGAAACTCCCTTGCCAGCTGGCGGGCCAGAGAGGGGAGCGCGCTCCCTGCGCAGTGAAACAGGTTATGCCCCGTTCCAAAGCAGCTCGACACGGCGCCGTCCCCGAAGACCTTTGCGAGATAATCCGCGTTGATCCAGAGGACGATTCGTTCATAGGCCTCGTCCGGCGCAACCATGGGACGGTGCAGCTCCATGGGACTGATGAGCAGAATATCGTCCGGCCGGAGGACGTAGCTGCGGCCCTCGACCAGATATTCCACGTTTCCGCCGAGAAAATAATAGATCTCATAGAAGTCGTGGTGGTGCAGCGGAACCTCCTGCATTTTCGGGTCGCGGTAGTGGAAAATCTCAAAGTCCGGCCTGCTCATGCTTTGCCGGGGATTGAATCTCTGTGTGTTTCGCGCCATGTCTCTCACCTCGTCCATAGTATAGAGCAAGAATTACAATGTTTCAAGCAAAAATGACAATTTAATTGTTTTTGTTGTGCGGTATAATACATACAGATACTGAAAACTGATGGAAACAAGGGGAGGAAACAGTATGCCGATGCAAATGGGCTTTCGCTGGTACGGCGAGGGCAACGACAAAATCTCTCTCAGCGATATCCGGCAGATTCCCGGCGTGAGCACCATCGTCTGGGCGCTGCACGACAAAATGCCCGGCGAAATCTGGCAGCCGGAGGAGATCAAGCCCGTCGTGGATCAGATTCGCGCCGCAGGCTTCAACGCCGACGTTGTGGAGTCCGTGAACGTCCATGACGACATCAAGATCGGTCTGCCGACGCGGGACGCCTACATTGACAACTACATCCAGACCATTCGCAACCTCGCGCCCTTCGGCGTCAAGGTGATCTGCTACAACTTCATGCCGATCTTCGACTGGACGCGCTCAGACCTCTTCCATCCCGTGGGCGACGGCTCTACGGCGCTGTACTATCAGAAGGACATGATCCAGGACGATCCCAAGGCGATGGCAGACTATGTCATGAGCTTTACCGAGAAGTACCACATGACCTTCCCCGGCTGGGAGCCGGAGCGCATGGCGAAGCTCGACGAGCTGTTTGAAAAGTACAAGCCTGTCACCAAGGAAAAGCTCTGGGAGAATTTCAGGTATTTCCTTGAAAAGCTCATGCCCGTCTGCCACGAGTGCGATATCAAGATGGCGGTTCACATGGACGATCCCCCCTGGGATATCTTCGGCCTGCCGCGCCTTCTGGTGGACGAGGAAAGCATTGACCGCTTCCTCAAGATGGTGGACGACCCGTATAACTGTCTGACCCTCTGCTCCGGCAGCCTGAACGCAAATCCGGAGAACGACGTGGCCGCCATCGTCCGCAGACACTGCGACCGCATCGCCTTCGCGCACATCCGCAATGTGAAGCACTTTCCGAACGGCGACTTTTCCGAGGCCAGTCACCGGGACTGCGACGGCGATACCGGGATTCTGGATATCCTGCGCGCCTATCACGACGGCGGCTTTGAGGGCTACATCCGCCCGGACCACGGCCGCCACCTCTGGGACGAGAAGCCCGGCAAGGTGCGCCCCGGCTACGGTCTGTACGACCGCGCCCTCGGCATCATGTACATGCTGGGCGCCTGGGACTTCATGGACAAATTCGGCGTTCGGAGTTCGGAATGCGGAATTGAGGAGGCTACGAGATGAAACTGAGTGCGTTGACCATAAATGACAGAGAGACTTGGGAAGAAAAGGGCTACCGCCTGCCGCAGTATGACCGGGAGGCTATGATCGAAAAGACCGTTCAAAATCCCACCTGGCTGCACTTCGGCGCGGGCAATATCTTCAAGGCCTTTCAGGCCGACGCCTGCCAGCGCCTGCTGGACGCGGGGCTGACCGATACGGGCATCATCGCCGCCGAGCGGCGTGAGAAGAAGCCCGAGGCCAACGACAATCTGACCGTCAAGGTGACGCTGAAGGCCGACGGAAACGTGGAGAAGGCTGTGGTGGCCTCCATCGCCGAAAAGGTCTATCTCTACGGAAACGAGGCCAGACTGACCGAAATATTTGAAAACCCCTCCCTGCAAATGGTGTCCTTCACCATCACCGAGAAGGGCTACGCGCTCTATGACGCCAAGGGCAATTATCTGCCGGATATTGCCGAAGATCTTGCCGGCACGCCGGAGACCGCCAAAACCTATATGGGCAAGCTCACCGCGCTCCTCTGCGCTCGCTACCGGAAAAACCGCGCGCCGCTGGCCATGGTCAGCATGGACAACTGCTCCCACAACGGCGATAAGCTCAAGGCCGCCATCACCTGCTTTGCCAAGGCCTGGGGCGGCGAGAGCTTCAACAACTGGCTCTCTGAGTGCGTGTCCTTCCCCTGGTCGATGATCGACAAGATCACCCCGGGCCCGGCCGCCTCCGTGGCCGCCATGCTGGAAAAAGACGGGCTCCCCGCCGGGACGCCCTTTGTCAACGCCGAGGAGAGCGAGTATCTTGTCATCGAGGACGATTTCCCCAACGGCAGGCCCTGCCTGGAGAAGGCGGGCATCTTTTTTACCGACCGCGAGACCGTGGACAAGGTGGAGCGCATGAAGGTCTGCACCTGCCTCAACCCGCTGCATACCGCTCTGGCTGTTTTCGGCTGCCTGCTGGGCTATGAGCACATCTGGCAGGAAATGCAGGATGTGGATCTCCGCAAGCTGGTGGAAATCATCGGCTACAAGGAAGGGTTGCCCGTGGTCACCGATCCCGGCATCATCCAGCCGCAGGACTTTATTGACACGGTGGTCAAGGTGCGCATCCCCAACCCCTTCCTGCCGGATACGCCCCAGCGCATCGCCACCGACACCTCGCAGAAGCTGCCGATCCGCTTCGGCGAGACGATCAAGGCCTATCTCGCCTCCGATACCCTGAATGTCAGTAATCTGAAGCTGATCCCTCTGGTTTTCGCCGGCTGGCTGCGCTACCTGATGGCGATCGACGACAGCGGAAAGGCCTTTGAGCCCTCTCCCGACCCGCTGCTGAGCACCGCTCAGGCCTATGTGGCCGATATGAAGCTGGGCGGGAAGCCGGACGGCGCAAAGCTGGAAGGGCTGCTGCGCAACAAGAGCATTTTCGGCGTCGATCTGGTCGAAGCCGGCCTGGCCGGGAAGGTCATCGGATATTATGAAGAACTCACAGCCGGCGTCGGCGCTGTCCGCGCGACGCTGCACAAAACCGTGACGGAGGAATAAGCCATGAACGCTATGAATGAACGTATTTCCAGCATCGGCGTGGTGCCTGTTATCAAGCTCAATCACCCCGAGCGGGACGCTGCCGCTCTGGGTAAGGCGCTCTGCGCGGGCGGCGTGCCCGTGGCGGAGATCACCTTCCGCGCGGCAGGAGCCGACAAGGCCATCAAGCTCATGAGGGAAGCCTGCCCCGAGATGCTCGTCGGTGCCGGCACCGTCACCAACACCGCACAGATCGACGCCGTGATCGCCGCGGGCGGCGAATTTATCGTTACCCCGGGCTTCGACCCGGAGCTGGTGGCCTATGCGCAGGAGAAAAACATCCCCATTTTCCCGGGCTGCACCACCGCTTCCGAATATCATCAGGCGCTCAAGTTCGGTCTTGAAATCATCAAATTCTTCCCGGCCGAGCAGAGCGGCGGCCTTGCCAAGATCAAAGCCCTGTCTGCGCCGTTTCCCATGTTCAAGGTCATGCCCACCGGCGGCATTTCGCTCAAGAATCTGAAGGACTATTTGTCCTGCCCGGTGATCGCGGCCTGCGGTGGCAGCTACATGGTCACGGCCGATCTGATCGACAACAACAAATGGGATGAAATCACGGAGCTGTGCAGGAAGTCCCGTGAGATCGTGGAAGAAGCCAGAGCGTAAAGGAGACGAAACATGGAACTGAATCTGCGTCCGAGAGAAGAATGCAAGTTTGACGCCGTATCCCTGGGCGAAATTATGCTCCGCCTGGATCCCGGCGAGGGCCGCATCCGCACCGCGCGCTCCTTCCGCGCCTGGGAGGGCGGCGGCGAGTACAACGTTATCCGCGGCCTGCATAAGTGCTTCGGCATGAATACCGCGGTGATCACCGCCTTCGCCGACAACGAGGTCGGCAAGCTGATGCGCGACTTCATCGAGCAGGGCGGCGTTTCCACCGATCTCATCTACTGGAAAAAGACCGACGGCATCGGAAGGATCTGCCGCAACGGCATCAACTTTACCGAGCGCGGCTTCGGCATCCGCGGCGCCGTGGGCTGCTCTGACCGGGCCAACACCGCCATCTCCCAGGCCACGCCCGAGGACTTCGATTTTGATTATATCTTCGGAAAGCTGGGCGTCCGCTGGCTGCACACCGGCGGCATCTACGCCGCGCTCTCCGGGCAGAGCTGCGAGACGGTCATCGCCGCCTGCAAGGCCGCGAAAAAATACGGCACCGTGGTCTCCTACGACCTCAACTACCGCCCCTCCATGTGGAGCGCCATCGGCGGCCCGGAAAAAGCGCGCGAGGTCAACCGGGAGGTCGCGAAGTACGTCGATGTGATGATCGGCAACGAGGAGGACTTTACCGCCTGCCTCGGCTTTGAGATCGAGGGCAACGACGAAAACCTCAAGGAACTGAACCTTGAGGGCTACAAAAAGATGATCGGCAGGGCGGCCGAGACCTATCCCAATTTCAAGGTGGTTGCGACCACGCTGCGCACGGTGAAGACCGCGACCGTCAACGACTGGAAGGCCATCTGCTGGGCCGACGGCGAAATCTATCAGTCCAAGGAGTATAACGGCCTTGAGATCATGGACCGCGTCGGCGGGGGAGACTCCTTTGCCTCCGGCCTGGTCTACGGGCTGATGACGACGGGCGACGCTGAGAAGGCGGTCAACTACGGCGCGGCGCACGGGGCGCTGGCAATGACGACGCCCGGCGACACCTCGATGGCGAGCCTCAGCGAGGTCGAAGCCATCATGGGCGGCGCGGGCGCAAGAGTAAAGAGGTAAGCGCATGAAGCCGTTTATGGACAAGGACTTTCTGCTGTCTACCGAGACGGCGAAGCAGCTCTACCACGATTACGCCGAAAACCAGCCCATCATTGACTACCACTGCCATCTGGATCCCCGGGAAATCTGGGAGGATCGGCAGTTTGAAAACATCACCCAGGTCTGGCTGGGCGGCGACCACTACAAGTGGCGGCTGATGCGCTCGGCGGGCGTGGACGAGAGGTACATCACCGGCGACGCAACGGACCGGGAGAAGTTCCAGAAATGGGCGGAGACGATCGGCCTTGCCATCGGCAATCCGCTGTATCACTGGAGCCATCTGGAGCTGCGGAATTACTTCGGCTACGAGGGCATCCTCAACGGCGAAACGGCGGAGGAGGTCTGGCAGCTTTGCAATGAAAAGCTCAGGAAGCTCTCTGCACGGAAGCTGATCTTGACCGCAAACGTAAAAGCCCTCTGCACCACCGACGACCCGGCGGATAACCTGGAATGGCACAAAAAAATAGCCGAAGACAAGAGCTTCGGCGTGAAAGTGCTGCCCAGCTTTCGCCCGGACAGGGCGCTGGGCATCGAAAAGCCGGACTACCCGGACTATCTGAGCCGCCTGGGAAAGCCGGAAAGCTTTGCCGCGCTGAAGGAGCGGCTGACGGAGCGCCTGGACTATTTCTGCTCCCTGGGCTGCCGTGTCTCGGACCACGGGATGGAGGCGGTGCCCTTCGCCCCGGCCACGGAGGCAGAGGTGGAGAGCATTTATAAAAAGCGCCTTCACGGTCAATTGCCGACGCCCCTGGAGGCAAGGCAGTATAAAACGGCGCTGCTGCTCCATCTGGGCAGAGCCTACGCGCGGCGCGGCCTCGTGATGCAGCTGCACTTCGGCGTCATCCGGGATAATGCCAAACGCGTCTTTCGGGCGCTCGGCCCCGACGCGGGCATCGACTCCATCGGCGACGCGCCTTCGGTCAAAGAGCTGGCGGCCTTTCTCAACGCGCTTGACGAGACGCGGGAGCTGCCCAAAACGATTCTCTATTCCCTCAATCCCAACGACAACGCCGCACTGGTGACCGTGATGGGCGCCTTCCAAACCGGGGAGGCCGTGGGCAAGATCCAGCACGGCAGCGCATGGTGGTTCAATGACCATAAGCGCGGCATGCTCGAGCAGCTCACGACGCTGGCCGCCGATGGCTATCTCGCGGGATTCGTGGGTATGCTGACGGATTCCCGCAGCTTTCTCAGCTATGCGCGCCACGAGTATTTCCGCCGGATCCTCTGCGAGCTGATCGGCTCCTGGGTCGAAAACGGGGAGTACCCGCCGGACGAAAAGGCGCTCCGGCAGATCATCGAGGGCATCAGCTTCCGGAACGCCGAAAGATACTTCGCTCTTTGATTTTGCGGACAGAAACAATAAAAATGACAGAAAACCGACGCGGACGAATAGACCGCGTCGGTTTTGCTATGATTGGATGCTTCCGGGAAGCTTGTCGGACGGAACCTTCCCATTTATTGCAGCCTTTGGATGGCGCGCTCTACGGCTTCGCGCTCCTCACCGCTGATGATGCCCCACTCCTCGCGCATTAGACGCAGCTGCTCCCGATAGGCCGCGATGGCGCCGGCCTTGTCGCCGCAGATCTCGCAGATGTGGGCGATGCTCATCGCGCTGTCGGTGTACTTGGGGGAGGGCTGCAGCTCCTGCCCCCTGCGGTACCACGCGATGGCTTTGTCGTAGTCCTGACGCTGGGTGTAGATGTCGCCCAGGGTCGTGGCGCAGCACCACTCGCTGTCCGCCAGCGCCTCCAGCTCACGAAGCTGCTTTTCACACTCGCTGACGTCTCCCGCCGCCTGGGCGATGAGATAGCGGTACATGGGGACGCGGAAGCTGTGATCCAGACGGACCAGCTTTTCCAGACATTCGCGCGCCTCGGCAAGGCGCCGGTCGTCGATCAGGTTGTCCAGCAGCCACATGATCGAGCTGCGGTTTTCCGGGTTGCGGCGGCAGTAGTCGCTGAGCCATTCGATGAGGGCGTGGTGATTGCGGACGCACCAGTCGGGGATGTAGCTGCCCCAGGCATTGGCCAGCTCGCTGACGGCGTCGCTGTCTCCAGCGGTTTTTTCCACGGCTTCTTTTCCGTGCGCTACTGCCAGCATACGGTACTGCTCGGCCTGGTTATTGTAGAGCTTGGTCAGCATCAGCTGCGCTTTGCCCGTAAGCTCCGGTTTTTCCGCAAACGCGAGAAGCTGCTGCTCGAGCTGCCGCTCCTCGGCCTCGTTGAACATGCCGTGCGCATAAATTCGGTTTTCCATGCGGTCGAGCTGCTGCTCCGGCGTCATGGCAAAGAGCTGGTCGATCGTGACGCCGAAGTAAATGGCGATTTCCGGCAGCATCTGCACATCGGGCACGCTGTTGCCGCATTCCCACTTGCTGACAGTCTGTGCGGTCACATTCAGCGCCGCGGCAAGGGCCTCCTGCGTGAGACCGCGGTCATTCCGCAGACGGCGGATTTCTTTTCCCATTTCCATTTTGGTGACCTCCTGTTTCTGTTGTGGCTTTATGTTAGCAGATGAAGAAGGAAAAAACCAGCGACTGTCATGAGAGACAACTCCCGTGTCAGTTGAGTTTTTCTCCGCGCAGAGATCATGTGGACGTATTTTCTGCGTGCCTGCAGGCGGGGAGGCCTGCGCGTTTTGAAGCATCGGCCCCATGATTATATTACGTAAATAAGATTAAGTTAAACTAAATACGTAAACAAGATTATGTAAGTTAAGTTATGTTAACATTCCGATGCGCTGACAGCCGGCTCCCTTTCAAGAGCCGGCTGTCGATATGATATGCTGTTTCGCGGCGTCTACCCGGAAATCAGAAGTCGAACTCCCTCGGCACGAGATTGGAGCTGGTGATCGTCAGGGTTGCGACATTGGAATAGACCGTACCTAAAGCGTTCGTGATCACGCAGCGGTACTGGTAACCGTTCCGGTAGCTCTCGGCCTTCACAGGAAATGTCGCGGTTTTCGCGCCGGTATTAACGCTGTTTTTCCATTCGCCGGTGGAAGACGTGCGGTACTGCCACTGATAGCTCAGACCGCCGCCGGAGGCCGCCACAGAGAATTTTACCGTGCTGCCCGCAATCGCGCTGACGGACTTGGGCTGGGTCGTGATCGTCGGCTTGGCAAGCACCGTCAGGGTGGCAGCGTCGGAGGTCGCCGTGCCTGCTGCATTCGTCACCTTGCAGCGGTACTGATAGCCGCTGCGGTAGCTCTCTGCCGTAACGGAAAGCGTTGCGGTTTTTGCGCCGGTAATGGTGCTGTTTTTCCATGTGTCGGCGGAAGAAGTGCGGTACTGCCACTGATAGCTCAGGCCGCCGCCGGAAGCCGTCACGGTGAACTTCGCCGTGCTGCCTGCCGTTGCGTTGACGGACTTCGGCTGGGTCTTGATTGTCGGTACGGTCAGTACAGTCAGGGTCGCGGCGCTGGAGCTCGCCGAGCCGGCCTTGTTCGTAATCACACAGCGGTACTGGTAACCGTTCCGGTAGCTCTCGGCCTTCACAGGGAACGTCGCGGTTTTCGCACCGGTGTTTGCGCTGTTTTTCCATGTGTCGGCGGAAGAAGTGCGGTATTGCCACTGGTAACTCAGGTCGCTGCCGGAGGCCGTGACAGAAAACGTTGCGGTGCTGCCGGCCTTCACAGAGACGGATTTGGGCTGGGTCGTGATCGTCGGCTTTACCAGCTTGGACACATGCAGGGTGGCCGGATCGGAGAAGACCGTTCCCACTTCGTTCGTCACCGCGCAGCGATACTGATAGCCATTGCGGTAGCTGAAAGCGGACAGCTGGTAGTCGGTCTTTTTCGCGGCGGCGCCGCTGCTGTCCGTCCACGCGGCGGTGGCGGAGGTCCGGTACTGCCACTGGTAGGATAGGCCGCTGCCCTTTGCCTTCACAGAGAAGCTCACCGTATCGCCGTCGTGGGTGGACACATCCTTGGGCTGGGTCGTGATGACCGGCATGCTCAGAACGGTCAGCGTAGCAGGGGTGCTGTAGACCGAGCCGCCGACGTTGCCGACGCGGCAGCGGTACTGATAGCCGCTGCGGTAGGTGCTGGCATTGACCGAAAGAGTAGCCGTCTTTGCGCCGGCCAGGGTACTGTCAACCCAGTCGTCGCCCTTGCCGCTGGAGGATACCTGCCACTGGTAGGTCAGCGGTGCGAGACCGGAGGCGGTCACGGTGAATTTGGCAGTGGTGTTCTCCTTGGCCGACACGGATTTCGGCTGGCCGGTGATTACGACCCGGCCGAGCGCGGTCAGCGTGGCCGGTTCGGTATAGACCGTGCCGGCGGCGTTATAGATGCGGCAGCGATACTGGTAGCCGTTGCGGTAGGATTTGACGAGGACCGGAAAGCTCGGCGTATTCGCGCCGGAGCCGGTGCTCTTTTTCCAGTCGTCGTTTTTGCCGTTGACGCTGTACTGCCATTCATAAGTCAGTTCCTTGCCGCCGGCTTCCACCTCAAAGGTCGCGGTTTCGCCGACATTGACGGCAGCAGACTGCGGCTGCGTGATGATATAGGGTTCCTCTGAAGTCTTGACGGTCAACTCGACCTCATCCGTCCAGATCGTGGTGCTGCCGGAGCTGAGCTGGCAGCGGAACATGGCGCCGTTGAGCTCCATGGTGCCCGGCACATGCAGACTGGCGTCATCACTCCAGCTGGCAGGCACGGACTGCCAGGGGCCGCTCAGAGCATCGGGCGTCTTGTACTGCCACCGGTAGACCGTCTCGGCGGCACAACCGATCACGACGTTAAACTCGGCCGTCCAGCCGACGTAAACCAGGTTGCTGACCGGCTGTATTTTGATATAGAGGCCGTCCGTATAGGGCTCCCAGGAGACATTACCGCCGTAGTTGGCGCTGCGGACACTTGCGCTCCAGCTGGAATCCTCCGCCGGGTAGAGCGCCGTGAAGCTGGCATTGAGGAAGGAGCCCGTCTCGGGCGAGCCCTGCTTATACTTGGTAAGCTCCGGCGCGCTGCCCGTGAAAATGACGCGCTGCAGCGACTCGCATCCGTCAAATACCCAGTCGCCGATCTCTGTCACACCGCTGCCCACGACCACGGTTTCCAGCCAGGGGCATTCCATAAAGGCCTGGGTCGAAAGCTCCGAGACGCCGCTGGGGATTTCGATATAGTTCAGACCGCTGCCCTTGAAGGCGCAAACGTCGATCGTCTGCAGGCCGAAGGGGAGAAAGACGCGATACAGACCTTCGCAGTTTTCAAAGGCACCGTAGGCGATCGTTGTCAGGGAAGACGGAAGATAGAGATCCCACAGCATATTGCAGTCCTTGCACATGCTGCGGGGCAGCTCGGTCATGCCCTCCGGAAGATAGAGCCTGCGGAGCTCGGTGCAGCCCTCCAGCGCGGAAGCCCCAATCGTTCTCAGGCTGCTGGGCAGATTGAGAGTCGACAGATAAGGCGTTTTCAAAAAGGCGCCGGGGGAAATGTTGACCGTCCCGTCAGGGACATCGTAGCTCAAAACGGCCGGAGAGAGCTTGCCGCCGGGGAAGCAGACGAGGGTCTCCCGGTCTTTGCTGAAAAGGACGCCGTTCAACGCGCAGAACGTTTCGCTGCCTGCAGCCACGGTGAAGGCTTTCAGCGCGGTGCAGCCGCCGAAGGCAGCATAACCGATTTCCTCGACCGAGGCGGCGATGGAGACCGTTTCCACGGCGTCCATTTCGGAAAAGGCGTTATAGCCGATGCGCCGCACGCCCTCTTCGATACTCACCGACGTGATCCGGAAGCCGGTCGCCGAATCATCGTACTCTTTCCAGGGAGCGGACTCAAACCAGTGGTAATCGGTCATGTCGCCCCAGCCGGCAATGACCAGCTCACCGTCGGAGTAGACCGTCCATGACAGATCGTCGTCCTCGGTCAGACCGCAGTCGCCGCTGGCGATGACGTCGCTGTTCTGCCTGTCGTATGTTCGAGGCACGGCCTCGGGGTCGACGATGTCGATGAGCTCATCGTCCCCGTCCAGATAGGCTTCATCCAGAATGATGATCTCGTCTGTATCCTCGGCATAGGCCGCTGGGATCAGCGAGACGCACAGGCAAAAGCAAAGAAGCAGAGCCAGGATGCGTTTCATGGTAAACCTCCTTGTATGAATTTGTATATTTTTTCGCTCAAGTACATTACTATAATAAAGTATTGTCCGGCCGAGGGTCAAGAGCTTATTTGCTGTTTCCTCCATTTTTTTCGGTGCGGCTGATGATTATCAGCCGATCGCCCTCACATAGTCCTCATAGCCGGGCGGAAGCGCCAGCTGCGGACGGTCGTCGATCCTCCAGGCCAGCGGGTCGGTCTTGTCCAGCACGTCCTGAATTCGTGTTTCGATGCTCACAATCTCCTGGCGGCAGACCGCGGCGCCCGTCTTGTCTCCGGCTTCGCGGTACAGCATTTCTGCCCTGGTGAGCAGATCAAAGTAATCCGAGTACTCCTCCGGCACATAGGGCGCGCAGCGCATCGCGCGGCGCTTGGCGATAATCATGTTTTCCACATCGCCGCGGCCGAAGCAGCATCTGGCCTTGGCGTCCCAGGCGAGCGCAGCCTTATCGTCCAGCGCGAGGATCCGGTCGGCCGTCTCCTCCATTGACGTCAGATCGGTCTGCTCCGGCAGCGTGTCCAGCAGCGCGCGCGTGTGGAAGGGATAGACGCGCAGCGTGAGGGCCGGGGAAGCAAAATCGCCGAGCGCGGCGGCAACGCCGAGATAGACCGCGCAGGCACACAGCACCGCGGCTGTGATGCGAACCGGAAGCTTTGGCACAAATAGGCGGCTTTCGCTCTGCTCCCAGTCGAGCGTCATCAGCAGCACCAGAAACAGAGACGTAAACTGAAGGTCAAAGTCCAGCGCACAGTGGGCAAGCAGCGTCAGCAGCAGGACGTGGCGCAGCGGCCCTCCCTCTTTCACGCGCAGGGCGCGGATCAGTGCGGCGGCGCCGAGAATGGCCGGCAGCCAGCCCACATCCACCAGCAGCTGCATCGGGTCGCAGTGCATCCAGCGCACGGCGTAGACCCCGTGCTGGAAGCTGCGCTGTGTCATGTAATAGCCCAGGTAGCCCAGGCCAAACGGCTGCCGCAGCACAACCGGCAGCGCATCTTTGATATACAGCAGACGGCCGAGGAAGGTGCTCGCGCCGACGGACAGCTCACCGAGATGTTCGCCCGCGCCGGGACTGAGTGCCGCGGCGGGGAAGCTCAGCAGCGCGCCGCCGGTCACGGCGCCGAGCAGAGGCCAGACGGAGCGAAAGCTCCGGACTCGGCGCTCGCGCAGCCGCAGCAGCAGACAGACGGCCAGTGCAGCCAGCGCAATCAGGAACACGGCGCGGCTGCCGGAGAGCAGCAGGCCGAGGCTCAAAAGCACAGCGCAGGCGAGGCGCAGCCAGAGCGGCCGTTTTCCCGCGTCCTCCAGCAAGAGCTGCTCCAGGCCGAGCAGCATCAGCAGCGCATAGCTGTTGGGATACTGCAAAAAGCCCGCCAGACGTCCGCTGACGCTGAAATAGTAAGCCAGCTCGGGCACCAGCTGCGCCGGCGCGCCGATCAGCGTCATGGCTGCGCCGATCAGCGGCAGATCACCCAGGCAGACGCGCCGCTCCTCGGGATCGAGCTGCAACAGGCACAGCGCTGCGAGGGCAAGCGTCAGCGCACGGGGGATGCCCAGCGGCGCAAGGCCGCGGTCCGCGCCCCAGAGGCAGCTGAACACATAGCCCAGGAAAATTGCGCCGACTGCGCCGGAGGCCAGATTGAGCCGCAGCCGCAGCTTGCCGCGCCGCCACAGCCAGCCGAGCAGCGCCGCCGCGGCCAGCGCCGCACAGAATTCATAGTAGAGACCCGTGAGAAAGAAGCCCGCGGCGAGAATCAGCCGCAATTCGGGAAGCTCCCGTTCGTTGAGCGGGGCAACATCCCCGCGCTGCGGTTTTTTCCTGTTCACGGTCGTTCCTCCCTCCGTTGTTTTCCTTTAGTTCAGTTTATCGCAGTCGGCGCGGTGAGTCAATGAAAAATCCGGCGCTGTCCCCGTTTTCGGCCTTCAGATTCCGGATAAAGAAACAAAAAAGCCGGGAGAGAATGGGCGCGCAAATTAGGGATCCCTAACTTGCGCGCCCATTCCCTCCCGGCGGTGCAGACGGCAGAGGGAGGACCATGCTTCCTTTCCACGAAAAGCGCTGCCTGAAAGGAAGCAGCAGCCCCTTATCCTTTTCCAAGCGCGCGGATGGGGATCGTCGTGAGCGGCGACAGACCATAGGCTACGGCCAGGCGCAGGGCCTTTGTTTCGCTGCGCTTGTCCGCCAGATCCTTCGGGTGATGGGCGTCGCAGCCAAGGATCACTGCACAGCCCTCCTCCGCGGCGATGCGCCAGAAGCGCTCGTTGGGATAGTGCCGTGCCTCCCGAATGCCGAGAAGATTGATCTCCAAGGGTGTGTCCGTCTCTTTTGCCTTGCGGCAGAGACGGCGAATCTGCCGGTCGTACTCGGTCGGATCGCCGACGAAGTGAATCAGATCCGGATGGGCAAAGTAGCTAAACAGCCCGGTATCCAGCGCCTCCATGCTCTGGGAAACATAACGCTCGAGGATTGCGGCGTCCTCGGTCGCTCGACCGCTGTAGGGCTCGTCGATTTCGTTGCCCAGAAAGTGCTGGCCGAGGATCATGTACTGCACGCCGTTTTCGCGCAGCATCGAAAGCAGACGCGGAAAGTATTTCGGATAGTACTCCGCTTCCACGCCGAGGAGAATTTCAAGCCGATCCCGGTATTCCTCGGCCAGCGCCCGGATCGAGGCCGCGTAGCCAGGCAGCTCCTCCGGCTTCATGCGGATCGGCCGGTTTCTCGGCTCGCTGTCATAGTAGTCCTGGGGCGTATGGTCGGAGAAGCCGAGAATATGCAGCCCCGCTTTGACGGCGCGCTTGACATAGTCCCGCTCGTTTCCCACGGCGTGGCCGCAGCGGAAGGTGTGGGTGTGGTAATTGGCGATCAATCTTGTTTCCTCACAAACCGCGGCCTCGATCAGCGCTTGCCTTTTCTCGGCCGCTTTGATTAAATTGCATTGTCCTGCTTGCTTTACCGTTATTATAGCCGCTTTTTTTCCGTTTGCAAGAGCTGCGCGCAACGGAAAACAGCAGAGATACGGTGGAAAAAACACCGCCGATCCGCTATAATAGACTGCGAGAGGAACAGAAACCGATGTTTTTCAAGAGGAGGCGAGCAAGCTGAAGCAAATCATCATCCATGTCGATATGGACGCTTTCTATGCCTCCGTGGAAACACGGGACGATCCTTCTCTGCGCGGCAAGCCTTTGATCATCGGTTCGCTGCCCAGTGAGCGAGGGGTGGTTGCCACCTGCAGCTATGAGGCGCGCAAATTCGGTGTCCACTCCGGCATGAACATCAAGGATGCCTATCGCCTGTGCCCCGGCGGCATTTACAGGCACCCGAACTTCGACAAATACAAGGCGGTATCCGCGCAGCTGCACGCCATATGGGACAGCTACGCCTCCGCATCGGAGGCCATTGCACTGGATGAGGCGTATCTGGACGTTACCGAAAAAGCGGGGGACTGGGAGGGCGCGCGGGCGATCGCCCGGACGATCAAGCAGAGAACACGCGATGAGCTGAACCTGACCTGCTCGGTGGGGCTGGCCTATTCCAAGACGGCGGCCAAAACCGCCAGCGAGGAGAAAAAGCCGGACGGATATTATGAAATACCCACCGCGCAGGATTTTGTGAACCTGATTCTGGACCGGGACGTCAAGGTCCTCTACACCGTGGGAGCCATGACAGCCGAAAAGCTCTATGCCGCCGGGATCCATACCGTGCGGGAGGTGCAGGAGCGTCAGGAAGACGTCATCCGTCTGCTTGGCAAGCAGGGGCGCTGGATTACGCAGATCGCTTTCGGTATTGACAACCGAAAGGTCGAGCCCTACCGCCCGGAGGAGGCCAAATCCATCGGGCGCGAGCTTACGTTTCAGAAAGACGTGGACAATGTCGAGCTGCTCAGGGACGTTCTGTTCCTGCTGGCGCTGAACGTGGAAAACCGCGCCAGGCGCGTCGGACTGCGCGGAAAGGGCGTCACGCTGAAGCTCACGTACGCCGATATGAAGAGCATCACCCGCTCCCGCAGCCCCGCCTCCTGCGACTCCGCCGTGTCCATCTGGCGGGAGGCGGCAAAGCTGCTGGATCGTGTGGAAAAGCGCCCCGTCCGGCTGATCGGCGTGAGCCTATACAATCTGACGGACGAGGTGGAGCGGCAGCTTCGGCTGGAGGACTTCGACAGCGAGGACGAGCGGGAACAGGAGGCAGAACGAAAGCGCCTGTTCGATGCGCTGCAGGAGCACTATCATCTGGATTTTGCCGGCCATGTCAGCGAGATCTACCACGCGGAGACGCTGCACAAAACCGCGGAATACATGAGGAAGCATTATTAGCGGGAAAAGCAGGAAGAATCTCCCGGACATCACAGATGACCGGGAGATTCTTGAGGCTGTCAAAGAACCCATAAAAGAATCCGCGATAGAGACGCGGGGGAGCGCGAGGGGGTTAAGACCCACCTCGCGTTTCAATCATCCGCCGTCCAAAAAGCCTTGATGTTTCAAGGCTTTTTGGGTAATGGCATTTTGCACGCTGCAAAATGCCCGGCGGTAGAACGCAGTCAAATAAGTCCGGCCAGGACTTTTTTGACAAGCTGAAGAATCTCCCGGACATCACAGATGACCGGGAGATTCTTGTCGTCATGATTCAAACGCTTCTGGATAAGAGCTACGCACAGAGGTTTTTCTCATGCTGACGCCTCCTTGAACATGTGAAAGAATTATAGCTGATTGGGCTGCTCAATACAAGGCAGAATCGCGATTTCCAGATTGCCGTTTTTGGTGCGCAGCTCGTCGATGAACGCCTTCTCCTCGGCGGGATTTTTCATCAGGATCTTGTAGGACAGACGGAACATGCTGCCCATGCCGGTTGTTTTCGCGCCGGCTTTTTCGCATTTTGAGAGATAGCGGGCAAAGATTTCGTCAAAGGTGCCGTTGTATTCCAGCGACTCCGGAATGGTAATACGCAGCAGCTGCTCGTCGGCTGCGGATGTGTGCTCAAAGAGAGGCGTTTTGCCCAGCAGCAGATAGATCAGGGCCAGGAAGACCAGAATAATCACGCCGTAGGCCAGATAGCCCATGCCAAAGGCGATGCCTGCGCCCATGGCGACCAGAATGGCGGCGATTTCATCCGCGCTGCCCGGCGCGCTGCGGAAGCGGATCAGGCCGAAGGCACCGCCTACGGCGACGCCGGCACCGATGCTGCCGTTGACGAAGGTGATGACCGCTGCCACAACAAAAGGAATCATCGAGGTCACCAGAAAGAAGCGCTTGCTGGAACGGATGCAGAAGCTCATGACCCAGGCGTATATAATGCCTGTCAGGAGCGTAACGCCTGCCATCAGGAAAAACTGCGCAGGCGTGACGGTTGTGGAATAAATGGAATCAAACATAGTGAATACTCCTTCCTCTCAGAAAGCAGCGACCTTTTGCAGCTGCTGCCGATAGGCTTCGCCGTACTTGGAAAAACTGCCTTTAAAGATTTGCCCCTTGGACAGAATCTCCGCCAGCCACAGGGGCATCGCGTCCTGCACCTTGACCTCAAGAATCGTCCAGCCCTCCGGCAGCAGGGGAATGCCCTCCATGGACTCCTGCAGGGTCAGCGCTTCGGTGCGGTAGCGGGGATTGGCATCGAGCGTCAGCCGCAGATCTCCGCCCGGTTCAAAGTAGGCGGTGCGGTCATAGATGATGAGGCAGGAGGGCACCAGCGGGCGGTAATAGTCCCGAAAGGTCTTGATTTCCTCGTTGATCTGACCGCCGGCGCAGATGTCGCCGTCCTCGTCGAAAAATTTCTCTACCAGCGGGATCGTGCTCTGCACGCGCCGCTTGTAGACCACGCCGTAGGCCTTGCGCTTGAGTTCAAGAAACACCGGCGAGCTGTCTGTCGCCAGACCGTAGGAGCGCAAGCGGACCTTCTCTTTATATTCCGGCTTTTCCAGACTTGTTCGGATCAGCCGGCAGTCCGGGGTGTCGTAATACAGGGAAGCGATGGAGGTCAGACCAAACTGGTCAATCTGCATATGCCCTTCCAGCCGTTCCTTCAGATAAGCGGTCTTCTCGGCGTCCAGCAGATATTTCAGCTCGCAGCGCTTCATAACCACGATGGGGTTGGATACTGTCTGAGCCAATGCACGCACCTCCTTACACTCATGGAAAAATAGGCAATCAGCGTCTGCCGCCGGGGCCGCCGCCCATGCCGCCGGGGCCGCCGCCCATGCCGCCGGGGCCGCCGCCCATGCCGCCGGGGCCACCGCCCATGCCGCCGGGACCGCCGCCCATGCCGCCAAGCATCTGGTTGGTAATTGTATTCGTCTCAACACCGTTGACGATGATGGTACCTCCGGTATACTGCGCGCTGCCGTCGTAATCGAAGGGGGACTGCGCGCTGATGTCAATGGTGCCGCCGCGGATCGTCAGGCTGCCGTTGGAGTCGATGGCGTCGGTGTCACCGGCTCTCATGACAATCGTGAGCGTACCGTCGTTCATCTCAAAGAGCACGGTATAGGCGCTGCTCTTCTTGGCGGCGTTGATGCCGTCGTCGCGGGCACTGATGCTGATCGTACCGCCGTTGATCTGAACCCAGGTCGCTTCAATGCCCTCGACCGCCGTAATGCCGATGTCGCCTCCGTCGATCTGCACGATGGTCGCCGCGTGAATGCCGTCGTCGCCCGCCTGAATATCCAGTGCGCCGCCGCAGAAATACACATAGCCGGCAGCGGCGTCGCTGTCGTCGGCGGCATGCAGGCCGTCCGAACCGGCGTTCAGACTGAGCGTGCCGTCCGCAATGCGGATGGAGTCGTTGGCTTCAACAGCGTGGGCGGAGGCGGTGATGATCAGCGTGCCGCCCGTGATTTTTACATCGTCCTTGCCGCTGATGCCGTTATCCGTGGAGCTTATTGTCAGCGTGCCAAGGCCGTTGAAAACCAGATCGTCCCTGGAGAAGATGACCGCGTCGGTATTTGTGTCGCCGTCTGCGGTATAGGAGCCCGTGACCGAAAGGCTGTTTTCGGAAGCCGTTGTGGTCACAAAGACCTTGCCCGCGTTTTTGACATAGATACAGGGAAAGTCGCTGTTTGTAATGCTGACGCCGTCCAAAACGAGCTGGATTTTGTCCTCGTCCCCGGCCTCAACGAGGATCGTGACCTCAGAGGCCGAGCCGCTGAACACGTAAACGCCGGCGGCAGTGATCGTGATGTCCTCGCCGCTGCTTACGGTGTAATAGACGGCCTCCGAGAGGTCCGGCGTCTGCCGCAAATCCCGGTCGGTGAAGAGCTCAGAGGCGTCGACGGCGCCGCCGGAGCTGACATTTGCAGTGGTCACGATCTCTGTGCCGGACGTTTTCACGCTTTCTGATATGGCAGTGGTCACAGATTGCGTGCTTTCCTCGGATTCGGTAGCCGCGTTGGCAGTGTTGCTGCAGCCTGCGCAGGAGAGCACAAGAAACAGGGCGAATAATACTGTAGTTATTTTCTTCATCATGGTCTGTCATCCTTCCTGTTGTCATCATTTTTTAAATTCTATTGTTTTTCTTGCTTCCTGGCAATTAAAGAAAGAGGAAGCAAAAAAGTGGGGTCGCATCTGATCTACGATCCCACTTTATCAAGAGTAGCTTAAAATAACCTTAAAGGGAAAAACTTTTTTTCAAAAGGAGCGAGGGGATACCCATCGGCCTGACCGCTCATGGAAAAAAGCAACGCTTGCGATCGGAAAGGTGCTGGAGATGGGGCTGCTTGTTGTATAGGCTCAGAGCTCATCGTATATTTGCCGCAGACGGGCGATCTCGGCTTCGGGCAGCGGCGGCAGGGAGGGATCTGCCTGCGTATAGTAGCAGGCCGCCACATAGGGGCGGATGTTCACGTTCTTCAACTCCGGGCGGATATCCACCCGCGCGAACAGACCGTTGTCCAGCCGGAATACCGCATGATCCCGGTAGTAGCCGACGTAGGAAACAATCTCCGGCTTGCGGTACGGCTTCTGGCTGAGCTCATATTCCTCCTGCGTCTGTGCAAGAAAGATCGCCTGAACATCGACTTTTCTCGCTCCTTCCAGCCCTATCCGCACGGCGTCCTCCAGTGGGAAGCGATAGTAGGCGGCCGAGAGGAAGGGCAGCGCCAGACTCCGGCAGCCGAGCTGCCGCGCCAGCGCAAACAGAGACTCATAGCAGAGACGCAGAACGACGAGCTCATTTGACTCCCCGTGACGCCACTGCGGGGTTCCGGTGGCAAGAATAAAGCGGAAAGGGAGATCGCCGGCGTCAACGGCACAGGCTCTGCCCACAGGCAGAAAGCGTCTTTGACGCAGCGCCTCTGTCAGCGCCGCGCCTCCGCAGGCACCCATCTTTTGGGAGACAGCGTCTTCGCTGAGAATCATGGTGTTTTCAATGCAAACCACCGCGGCGTCTGCCGCTACGGATAAAACATCCTCCCGCGTAACGAGATATGACATCAGCTGCCGCTCCCTTCCTTGCTGCCGGCTCACTGTCGGACAGATTGCAATCTTGAAAGACGAGAAAAGTATAAACAAAACGATCTGTTCCGTCAATGAGAAAATGAGCGGCGCGAGGCACAGCGGCGAAGCAGTTTTCGCCAGCAAAGTTTGTTCTTCTTGACCTTTTTCAGCCGATTCGTTACAATAAAAAAGAAAAAAGCAATGCAAGGAGTATACCATGTCACTGCTCATCAATGCATTCATCTTTGTCATCACGACGGTTCTTACTGTGCGCTTTTTCTATCAGGACGGGCGCTGGGCCGTCAGCAACGGCGCGGAGGCCTTCCGCTTTTTCACAGTGCTCAGCAATGTGTTCTGCGCCGTGGCGGCGCTGTTGATGTGCCTCGCACCGTCGCAGTCCTGGGTGTGGCTGCTCAAATATGTCGCAACCGTGGCGGTCAGCGTCACGCTGCTGACCGTGTTTCTCTTCCTCGGTCCCAGTTTCGGGTACAAAGAACTCCTGAAGGGCTCCGACTTTTTCATGCACCTGCTGACGCCGCTGCTGGCTCTCGTTTCATTCTGCGCCTATGAAAAGCGCGGCCTCAGCTTCGGCACGGCCCTGTTCGGCGTTCTGCCTGTGCTGCTGTATGGAATCCTGTACCTATACAAGGTCGTCATTGTCCCGGAAGGGAAGCGCTGGGACGATTTTTACGGCTTCAACAAAGGCGGCAAGTGGCCCATCGCCTTTACCGCGATGATCCTCGGCGCCTTCCTCGTCTGCCTCGGCCTGATGGCGCTGCAGAATCTTTGAAGGAGCGGCTCAGCCTGCTTCTTGACGCAGTCCTGTTCATACCGTATGACTAATATAAAAATAATAATATAAAAAACATGAATGAGGCCGATATGAAACGCTTACTTGCACTGCTTCTCTGCTTCGTAATGTGCCTGGCGCTGATTCCGGCGGCCGCGGCCGAGGAGATCGAAATCGTGAGAAGCGATGAACTCGAAGAACAGGGGATCATTTCACTGGTCGAAACGGAAGAATCCCTGGCTGCACCGGGTGTGGAACTTACGGCCTCTGCGCCGGCGATTACCACGCAGCCGGCCTCCCAAACGGCCTATGCCGACACAACAGTTCATTTTACGGTCAAAGCCGACGGCGCAACCAGCTATCAGTGGCAGTATCGTACGAGCGCCAGCGGAAGCTGGAACAAAAGCAAGCTGAGCGGCTGCACAACGGCGACGCTCTCTGTTACGGCTACCGGCGCCCGCAACGGATATCAGTATCGCTGCAAGATAACGAATTCTGCAGGCACTGTCAACACTAATGCAGCCACTTTATACACCATGCCGGGGCAATGCGGCGACAAGCTCTTCTGGACGCTTGACAGCGCCGGCAAGCTTTCGATTACCGGCTCGGGAAAAATGTTCGATTTCAAATGGGATTCTTTGGCGCCATGGACGGAGGCAGATCAGACGGTTAAGACCGCAGTGATCGGCAATTCCGTCACCAGGATCGGCGACTGCGCATTTGAAAGCCATGAAACGCTGACAAGCGTAACCATCGGCACCGGCGTTACCGCAATCGGCGACTACGCCTTTGAATATTGCTCCGCCCTGACGTCTCTGAAGCTTCCGGCTTCCGTAAGCACACTCGGAGATACGCCATTTGACTATTGCACGTCGCTGAAAAGCTTTACCGTCGACAGCGGAAATACGAAGTATTCCTCTGCCGATGGGGTGCTGTTTAACAAGGCTCAGACAAGCATGCTTCGCTTCCCGGCAGGAAAAACGGGCAGCTATACAGTGCCTTCAACAGTAAAGACCATCGTGGACTCCGCGTTCTTTACGGCAGGCAAGCTGAGCGCTGTCACGATTCCAGAAGGTGTGACCGCGCTGGAGAATTATGCTTTTTACGGATGCACGGCTCTGACAAATGTGACGATCCCAAACAGCGCCCAAAGCATCGGCGAGTATGCCTTTTGTTACTGCGATCATCTTAAGAAGGTGACGATCGGCATGGGCGTGACGTCGATCGGAGCCGGCACCTTTGTTGAATGTGAAGTGCTGGCTGACGTCTACTACAAGGGCAGCAAGACCCAGTGGAACAAGATCACGATTGAGGACGACAACGATCCGCTGCTCAGCGCGGCCATCCACTACAACGCTTGAAGATGCTCATATACAGAGACACGGAACAGGATTTCTGTTCCGTGTTTTTTGCTGACGGGCGAGCTGCTCACGGCTGCGTGAAAAACATAAGCTTTATTAAGATCACTTGAATCTGCTGTCTTGCCGTGCTATAATCCGAAGCTGTTTGGGGGCGAAAGACCTCCCGGGCGAAAACCTCTTTGTACATGAAGGAAAGGACAAAAAATGACAAAGAAACTATTTGCCATCATTATGGTTTGTGCACTTGCGCTTCTGGCAGCCTGCGGCAGCATTCCTCAGACCTCCGGCAATCCCGCGGCTGAGAATACGCAGCAGCCCGCAGAGGCCGAGCAGGAAACTGAGCAGAAGGCGGAGACTCCCGCCGAGGAAACTCCTGCGGAAGAGGCCGCCTCCGAAGACGGACAAAACCCCGTCATGAACTTCGTCGGCGTCTACAGCGCATCCAGAGCCAATATGCTCGTGGAGGCAGAGGGCGCGGAGAACGCGAAGATTACCGTGACCTGGGCGGGCAGCGCTTGGGAGCAGGCAAAGTGGGTGATGAGCGGCAGCTTCGATGCGGATACGCTTACGGTTGCGTATTCCAACGGCACGCTGACCGAGCTCACCTACAAGAGCAACGGTGAGGTGGATACCGAAACCGTCACCTATGAAGACGGAACGGGCCGCATCATCTTCCACCCGGAGGACAACACCATCACCTGGGAAGATGATAAGGCACATGTGGCCGATGGCCTCGTTTTTGAGTTTAGCCCGGCAGCGGATGCGCTGGAGGTCGGCGACCCCGATTACTACACGTCCGTCACAGCCATGGATAAGCGCACGGTCGAGGAAGCCTGCTTCTTCGTCCGGGACGCTTATCTCAATGAGAACTGGGCGGCGCTGGCAGATACCATCCGTTACCCCATTACGATCAACGAGACGGAACTCAAGGATGCCGACGAGTTCCTCGCGTATATGAATGATAAGACCCTTCACGAGAGCGACCGTTCGGTGATGCTCGACGAGAACTGCCACGACATGTTCGTAAACGGCGAGGGAATCTGCATGGGCAGCGGCCAAATCTGGCTTCTCGATCCCAACTACATGACAGATGAGGAGCCTCAGCTGCAAATTATCGCCATCAGCGGCATCGTGAACAAGTAAACAATCAGCCAAACAGAAGACAGAGCGGGAGTCCGGTCAAACCGGACTCCCGCTTTTGCTGTCATCCGCGGGCTGCACACGGTATCAAAAAACGTACCATGTATCAAATGACTGCGTACTTGATAAAAAAAGAAGATATGGTATAATTTTTGTACTGAATAATACCTGCCAAAGCTGGGAAAGGAAGGGGGGCGAAGCCGTGAAGCTGTCGGAGCTGACTGACTATGCCGAAAAGAAATATCAGATCCCGGAGCAGCATAAGTGGGCGGATTTTCCCGGCTTCTCCGTTCTGGCCGATCCCCGCACGGGCAAGTGGGTCGCGCTGCTGATGCGCCAGTGGGATACGGAGACTGGCACGGAAGTAGAGTGCTGCGATCTCAAGTGCGGCAAGCAGAGCCTGCTGGAGTTTCCGCGGTCGTATCTTGCGCCGCCGATTCGGATGCGCGGCTCAAAATGGCTGAGCGTCTCCTTTGACAAGCGGACAGAGCCGGAGCTCGTGTTCCGCCTCTTTGACCGGGCGGTGAGCTCCGGTGAGCAGCGGGGCTTTACGATCGTTCTGGATACCGACCACATCTCTGCGGACGCGGTCTATCACGACACGGCGCTTCCTTTTTCCAACAGCTCTTATCAGCCGCCCCGCGAGGCAGTGCCGGAACGGCTCCGTCAGATGCGGCGCATTTATGAATACGGCCGGGAGACCCCGGAGGAAAAGGCAAAGAATTTTTACCGCCAGGGCATGCTGGTGCAGGACTACGAGGACGAGCTGCCGTGGAGCGGGGATTTCTCCTGCTACTTTCCGACCTATCACGATCTGACGACCCGGCAGCTGCGGGGCTATTTCACCTGGCGCGCCGGGGTGCGACGGGGCGAATACGCGCCCGTTCCGGCGTCTCTTGCCTACCTCTATCTCTATGAGCTGCTCAACGGCATCGGCTGCTCGAGCGCGGAGGAGAGCCTGCAAAAATTGATCGCCTTTGAGGGGGGCTATCTGGACGCGGGCTTTGGCGACGCGTCGATGCGCCGGAATCTGCGGCGCTGGATGCTGGAATTTGCGGTGCTTCAGAACATTCCGCCGGAGACGGCGCGGACATACGCCGATCCTGAGCTTTTGCGGAAGGACGCGGCGCTCTCCGCACTGCAAAGCCCGGAGGACTGCCCGGACGGGGCGCTTTTTGCGGCGCTCTGCCTGTTCGGCGGGGCAAAATACGCCGGGTCGCCGGTCATCGCCGCGGACGATGCACGGGGTGTGCACCTCTTCTGCGAGGCGTGGCGCTATGCCGCAAAACACGCCAACATAGAGGGAAAAACGCTTTTTTCCGCCTGCTTCGGGGAAAAGAAGCCGCAGCGCTGGTATCCGCTGGCAAACGCGGTTTACTGGGAAAAGAAGCGGCCGGCGGATCAATATTATGAACTCAACGCCTGCCGCAGCTTCCGCTGTCGGGGCGGCATCTGGCTGACGGAAAGCTATGAGAAGCTGAGCTTTGACCGACGGCGCCTGCAGGGCTTTCTGCACGAGACCGATCTCATGCTGCGGAAATATCTGAAAACCGGGCACCCGCTGCGTGAAAAGCAGGAGGACGCCTGGGCGGGGCCGCTGATTCGTGCAGTCATCGAGGAAGACCGCCGCGCGATGGCTGAGGCGGCGCGGCCGAAGCTCGTCCTCGATCTCTCCGGCCTGGAGCGGATCCGTCAGGACGCGCTGACAACCCGCGACAGCCTTCTGACCGAGGAAGAGCGGGAGGAACTGGAGAGCGCCGCGCAGGCTGCGCCCCCGGTTTCGGACGCAACGGCGGCGGAAAGCCGGGCAGATCTGCCGCTTGACGCGCTGCAGATCCAGATTCTGCTGGCGCTGCTGCAGGAGGGCTCGGCAAAAGAAATCATCCAGAGCCATCACCTCATGCCCTCCCTCGTGGCCGACGCCGTCAACGAGGCACTGTACGACGAGATCGGGGACATGGTGCTCAATTGCGAGGATGACGAGCTTGCCCTGGTGGAGGATTACCGGGAAGATCTCTGGCGAATGCTGGGAGGAAAGAACGAATGAACGAAAACAGAAAAGTGCCGAAGCGGATATCGCAGACGGTGCTGAACTCATTAAAGGGCGGCGTGGTGCCGCGCATCGGCCTGCCCTATATTACGGTCGGACGGAAAAATGAGATTGCGGCGCTGCTGCACGACGTGGACATCATCGCCGAGGGCGGAGCCTCCTTCCGCTTCATTGTCGGGCGCTACGGCAGCGGCAAGAGCTTTCTGCTGCAGACAATCCGCAACTACGTGATGGATCGCGGCTTCATCGTCGCGGACGCCGATCTCTCGCCGGAGCGCCGCCTGCAGGGCACGCACGGCCAGGGACTGGCGACCTACCGCGAGCTCATCGGCAATCTCTCCACCAAGACGAAGCCGGAGGGCGGCGCGCTGACGCTGATTCTCGACCGCTGGATCAGTACGGTGCAGAGCGAGGCTGCGCAGGAGACCGGCCTTGCGCCCGGCGATCCCGGACTTGCGGCGGCGGTGGACAAGAAAATCGTCGCCGTGACCGCCTCGGTCAGCGAGCTTGTCCACGGCTTCGAGTTCGCGCGGCTCCTCTCGGCCTATTATCACGCCTATCTCAGCGGAGACGATGAGACGAAGGCAAAGGTCGTGCGCTGGTTTCGCGGCGAATACAGCCTCAAGCGCGAGGCGAAGGAAGAGCTCGGCGTCAATATGATCATCGCGGACGACGACTGGTATGACTATCTGAAGCTTTTCGCCGCCTTTTTCCGTCTGGCGGGCTACAGCGGGATGATGATTATGATCGACGAGCTGGTGAACATCTACAAGATCCCGAATACGATCACCCGGCAGTATAACTATGAGAAGATCCTGACCATGTATAACGACACGCTGCAGGGGAAGGCGAAGTATCTGGGCATCATCATGGGCGCGACGCCGCAGGCGCTGGAGGATAAGCGCCGGGGCGTATACAGCTATGAGGCGCTGCGCTCCCGTCTCGCGGAGGGGCGCTTTTCCCGCCCCGGCGCGCGCGACCTGCTCGCCCCGGTGATCCGGCTCGAGCCGCTGACGGCGGAGGAAATGCTGGTGCTCTGCGAAAAACTCGCCGAGTTGCACGCGGGGCTCTATGCCTATGAGCGCAGCCTCACGACCGACGACCTCGCTGCGTTTATCAAAATCGAGTACGGGCGCATCGGCGCGGATCAGAACATCACGCCGCGCGAGGTGATCCGTGACTTTATCGAGCTGCTGGATCTGCTATACCAGCATTCCGGCATGAGCATGGCAGCGCTTTTGGATTCGGAGGAGTTTTCCTATGCCAAATCGGAGGCGGTTTCCGATCAGGCGGAGGGGGACTTCGTGGAGTTTACGCTATGAACGTGTTTGATCGCTATGCGCCCTTTATTCAGGACTATATCTACCGCTCCGGCTGGCAGAGCCTTCGCGCCGTTCAGAACGCGGCGGGCGACGCCATTTTCGGCACGGAGGAGAATGTCCTCCTGACGGCCTCGACCGCTTCAGGCAAGACGGAGGCCGCCTTCTTCCCGATTCTGACGCTGCTGGACGAAAATCCCTCGAAAACGGTGGGCGTTTTATATATCGCGCCGCTCAAGGCGCTCATCAACGACCAGTTCGGACGCTTGAACGAGCTCTGCGAAGAGGAGGGCATCGCCGTCACGCGCTGGCACGGCGACGCGGCGCAGTCCAAAAAACGCAGGCTTCTGCGCAAGCCCTCCGGCATTTTGCAGATCACGCCCGAGTCGCTGGAATCGCTGCTGATCAACAAGCACATGGAGATCCCGTCGCTTTTCGGAGATCTGCGCTTTATCGTCATCGACGAGATCCACTCGCTGCTGCGCGGCGACCGCGGCATGCAGACCTTCTGCCTCATCGAGCGCCTGTGCCATCTGGCGGGCTGTCAGCCGCGGCGCATCGGCCTCTCCGCTACCATCGGCAATCCGGAGGCCGCCGGGCGCTTTCTCGCCGCGGGCAGCGGCCGCGGCACGGTGATCCCGAAGTTTGACGGCGGGAGAGAGGTCTGGCGCCTCTCGATGGAGCACTTCTTTAACGCCGCGCCGCAGGCGGACGAGGGACTTTCACTGGACGCGGAGACCCCGCTGCAGGAAGAGCCGACCGATACGGCCCCGGCCAACGCCGACCCAGGCATCGGCTATATCTTCGAGCACACCCGGGGCAAAAAGTGCCTTGTCTTTACCAATTCGCGCGAGGAGTGCGAGTCTGTCTGCCAGAGCCTGCGGCAGTACTGCGAGGTCAAGCACGAGCCGGACCGCTTCCTCATTCACCACGGCAACCTCTCCGCCTCCTATCGGGAGAGCGCGGAGGACGAGATGAAGGACGAGGATTCGCTGATGTCGGTCTGCGCCACGGCGACGCTGGAGCTTGGCATCGACGTCGGCCGCCTGGAGCGCGCCTTCCAGATCGACGCGCCCTTTACGGTCTCGGGCTTTCTGCAGCGCATGGGACGGACCGGCCGCCGGGGCGACCCTTCGGAGATGTGGTTCGTCATGCGCGAGGAGCACCAGGAGGCAAGAGCCATGCTGCCCGACAGCATCCCCTGGTATCTGATCCAGGGCATCGCGCTGGTGCAGCTCTATATTGAGGAGCGCTTTGTCGAGCCGCCGCGTACGGGGCGACTGCCTTACAGCCTGCTGTATCATCAGACCATGAGTACGCTGGCCTCCTGCGGCGAGATGACGCCGGGTGAGCTTGCCTCCCGCGTGCTGCCGCTGAGCTGCTTCCATCGGATCAGCGCGGAGGATTATAAAACGCTGCTGCGCCATCTTCTGGAGATCGACCATATCTGCCGCACGGAAAACGGCGGCCTGATCCTCGGCCTTGCCGGCGAGCGGGTCGTGAACAGCTATAAGTTTTACGCGGTGTTCCAGGAAAACGTGGAATACACCGTCCGCTCCGGCCCCGAGCAGCTCGGCACGATTGTCAAGCCCCCTCCCGTGGGCGACAAAATCGCCATTGCGGGCCGCGTCTGGGTCGTCGAGGACGTCGACCACAAGCGCCGCGAGGTCTACTGCACGCCCGTCAAGGGCAGTATTCCCGCCTATTTCGGGGACGTGGCCGGCGATATCCACACCCGGATTCTCGAGCGGATGCACGGCGTGTTGCGCGAGGACAAGCAGTATCCCTACCTGATGCGTCACGCGCAGGCCCGCCTGCAGACGGCGAGGGAGACCTTCCGCAAATCTCTGATGGCGGAGCGGCCGCTTGTGCCGCTGGGCGGCAAGATGTGGGCGCTGTTTCCCTGGCTGGGAAGCTATGCTTTCCTTGCGCTGGAGCGTTTTCTGAAGATCCGCTGCGGTCGCCGTCTCGGCCTGAAGGGGCTGAATGCCTCGCGGCCGTACTATATGCAATTTACGATGCAGGTAAGCGAGGCAGAGTTCTACGAGATCGTCTGCGAAGAAGCGGCGGCGGATTTTGACCCGCTGGAGCTTGTTTATCCCAGGGAAGTCCCGGTGTTTGAAAAATACGACGAATACGTGCCGGAGGAGCTGGTGCGCAAGGGCTTTGCCTGGGGCGTGCTGGACGTGGAGGGCATGAAGCAGCGGGTGCTCGACTGGAAGAGATATGGGGGAAGCGAAGATGGAAACGGATAAGCGGGCGACGATGAGCTACGAGGAATACCTCGAAAACCTCAAAAAGGGCATCGTGACGAAGGACGGCAACTGCCCCGTCACGCCGCTGCTGCTGATGCTGCAGGGGAGATGGAAATCCCAGCTCCTGTACGAGATGTGCATGTTTGACACGCTGCGCTTCGGCCAGCTGAAAAAGGATCTCCCCGGCATCACCAATACCATGCTGACGAAGGCGCTGCGCGAGCTGGAGGAGGACGGACTCGTACACCGGGAACAGTTTAACGAAATCCCGCCGCACGTGGAATACTCCCTGACGGAGATGGGGCGCGACCTGCTGCCCGTGTTCTACGCGATCATGAATTGGGGCTTCCGGCACGAAAAAGAGTTGTACGGCGGCGATATTGGCAGGGAATCCACGATGCACGCTGAGAGAATGAGAGGTCCTGTTTGAAATGCCCGCGCCACGACGCAAGGCCGCTTCCATAATCTGAGCGGGGGCATCAGTTGCAATCTTAAGATTTCTGTGCTAGAATCTATTTGTCAAACTTCGAGCATTTTTTAGACTGGAATAATTGGAAAGAAACAGAGGGCGTGCGTTATGGACCATAAGCCAAGCGGGGCCTGGAAGCTGAGAAACAAAATAAGCAAAGCGCTGCATGTGGAACACTGGCAGCTGGTGACGGCGGTGCTGGTCGTCTATGATATCGCTGTGGTCAACCTTGCCTTCTTTCTCGCGCTGTGGCTGCGCTTTGACTTGCAGTTTTCCGCGATTCCGGAGCACTATCTGCGGTCCTGGCTCCACTTTGCCCCGATTTACACGCTGCTTTGCATCCCTGTGTTCTGGGCACTGCGGCTTTACCAGAGCATCTGGCGCTTTGCCAGCTACAAAGAGTTGGTGCGCGTCATCATGGCCTGCGCGATCACCGTTCCGCTGCACGCCATCCTGATCCGCGTCCTGTATACGCGGATGCCGATTTCCTACTATGTTTTCGGCACGGTGCTGCAGCTGGCAGCGTTGATCGCGATCCGCTTTGCCTATCGCTTTGTCCTGCTGCTGCGCAGCAGCCGCCGCAAGACGCACGAACCGGGCGTTCGCCGCGTGATGCTGATCGGCGCGGGCGAGGCCGGGCAGCTGATCCTGCGCGATATCTCCCATGCGGAGGAAAGCCGCGACGAGGTCTGTTGCATCATTGACGACAACCCCAACAAGTGGAACCGCTTCGTCGAGGGCGTGCGCGTCGTCGGCGGCCGCGAGGACATCCTGGCGCAGGTGGACAAGTATAAGATCGACAAGATCTACCTGGCGATCCCATCCGCGTCCGCTGCGGACAAGCGCGACATTCTGAATATCTGCAAGGAAACCGACTGTGAGCTGAAAATCCTGCCGGGCGTCCAGCAGCTGGTGACGAGCGATATTACCGTCGGCGCGATGAAAAACGTAGCCATCGAGGATCTGCTCGGCCGTGAGCCGATCCGCACCGACATGGAGGATGTGCTGCAGTTTGTGCGCGGCAAGTGTGTGTTGGTCACGGGCGGCGGCGGCTCGATCGGCAGCGAAATTTGCCGTCAGGTTGCCTCTCATGGTCCGCGCCGTCTCATCATCTTCGATATTTACGAAAACAACGCCTACGATATCCAGCTGGAGCTGCGCGACCGCTATCACGACTTGGATCTGGTCACGCTGATCGGCTCGGTGCGCGACAGCCGCCGCCTCGATCAGATTTTCTCCGAATACCACCCCGACATCGTCTATCACGCGGCAGCGCACAAGCATGTTCCGCTGATGGAGGACAGCCCCTGCGAGTCCATCAAGAACAACGTCATCGGCACCTATAAAACCGCCTACGCCGCCATGGTGCACGGCTGCAGCCGCTTCGTGCTGATCAGCACCGACAAGGCAGTCAACCCCACCAATATTATGGGCGCCTCCAAGCGCCTGTGTGAGATGATCATCCAGACCTTTGACCGGAAGATTCGGGAGGGGAGAGCGGATGAAATCCCCTCGCTGTACACGCACTGGGAGGATGAGCACGGGGAGAGCCGCCGCCTTCCTTCGGAAATTCACACCGAATACGTGGCCGTCCGTTTCGGCAACGTCCTCGGCAGCAACGGCTCGGTGGTGCCGCTCTTTAAAAAGCAGATCGAGCGCGGCGGCCCTGTCACGGTGACGCATCCGGACGTGATCCGCTACTTCATGACCGTGCCAGAGGCGGTGAGTCTGGTGCTGCAGGCCGGCGTTTACGCGCAGGGCGGCGAAATCTTTGTCCTCGACATGGGCAGCCCCATGAAGATCGACACGCTGGCCCGCAACCTCATCAAGCTCTCCGGCTTCAAGCCCGATGTCGATATCCCGATCGAGTATACCGGCCTGCGCCCCGGTGAGAAGCTCTATGAAGAAAAGCTGATGGCCGAGGAAGGGCTGGAGAAGACCAAAAACAAGCTGATCCATGTTGGCCGGCCCGTGCCCTTTGACGAGGATCTGTTTATCCGGCAGATGGCGGCGCTCATGGACGCGGCCTATGCCAACCGGGAGGATATCCGCGAGCTGGTGATGACGATGGTTTCCACCTATCACCCGGTGGGCCGCCACGGGCAGGAGCGGAAGGACGAGACCTATGACCGCTTGCTCACCGAGTCGGAGCTTGTCACGGTCTGAAAAAACCACAAAATAGCAGAAAAACAGGTATTTCTCCGATTGACACGGGGAAAAAAAGGAATTATAATAATATTATCTGAAACTGTGGGCCATTGGCCCAAAACCGCCTGACTGCCGCGGCGCGGGAGCGGGCACCGAAACGAAAGGAAGCAATTATATGAAGCGTGTGTTTGCCCTTCTGCTGGCTGTTCTTCTCCTGGCCTGCCTCTCTGTCCCGGCTTTTGCCGACGGCGGAGACAGCAATCCCGGCGGCACGCCGGAAAAGGAGCCGACTGCGCCTGCAACCGGCTCGATTGTCGTCGTGGCTCTGGCCGTGGTCGCCTGCGGCGCCGGTACGGTGTTTGCAATCACCAATCGAAAATCCAAGTAATCAACACCAAATTGCGATGTATGGGGCTGGCTGGGAAGACAGCCCCATCTTTATATAATCATGGATCACAAGAAAAAAGTTTACCGCGCGATCAGCCTGATCAGCCTGCTGGTGATGGCCGGGGCGATATTGAGCCTGATCCTTACCTTTTATCTCTACCGAAAAGCAAGCACCGAATATCTGCAGCTGGCGCAGACTGCCCGCACGGCGGCCGTGGAGGCGCCGTCTTCTCTTGCGGATGAAACCGGAGCAACGCCAAGCCCAGCGCCGGCCGAGGAGAGCGTGGAAGAAGCGCCGCAAGCCACCGAAGCGCCGCCCGCCGTGCCGATTCCGATCAATTTCCCGTATCTGGAATCCGTCAACGAGGATATTATCGCCTGGATCGAGGTGGAAGGCACCACCGTGGACTATCCGATCCTTTATGACAATTCGGCGACGCTGTTCTATCTGAACCATAACTACGCCAAAGCCTATACGCCCTGCGGCTCTATTTTTATGCTGTCGGAGAACAAGGCCGATTTCAGCGATTTCAATACCGTCGTCTATGGGCACAACCTCATCGACGGCGGGATGTTTGGCGTGCTGCATGATCTGGAAAACCCGGACTTTTTCCGGGAAAACAAGACCATTCTTGTCTACACGCCGGATCGTGTTCTGCAGTATCGCATTTTTGCCGCCTATCGAACGGATAACCTCAACCAGCTTCAGAATTTCAGCTATGAGACGCCGGAGGAGCGACAGGCCTATATCGACCGCATTTATACCCACGATTTGCGCGCCATTTTTGACCCGGATGTGACCGTAACGCCGGATGACCGGATCCTGACGCTCTCCACCTGCATTGCCAACCCCGTTTATCGCTATCTGGTGCAGGGCGTGCTGGTCTCCGAGCAGCCGGGGATTCTCAGCGCCGCCATGGTTCCGGATGTCGCCGTGGGATGATAAAAGTATGAGGAAAACGTTATGGCAGAGCTCCAAACGAAGAAAAAAAAACGTCGCGCATCGCCGCAGAAGATTGTGGCGATCGTTCTCGCGTCACTGGCTGTGCTGCTGGTGCTGGCCGCGGCGGCGGCCTGGGGCTTCCTGCGCTATACCAACAAGCTCCGCACCGGCATGTTCAACGACCGCTCTTCGACAGCTATGCAGCAGATCCGCGAGCAGCGCGAGGCGGCGGCCACGCCCGCCCCGGAGGCCGAGACGCCGGACGACCCGAATCAGCCTCTGCCGCGGGCCGACTGGATTGACACGGACGGCACCGCGTATCGCTTTCGGGACGATGTGCAGACGATCCTTGTGATGGGCATCGACAACATGACCGATCCATCGCTCTGGGCACCGGGCATTGTCTCCAACGGCGGCAACGCGGATGTATTGGCGCTTGTCGTTCTGGAAAGCGATGCAAACCGCCTGTCGATTCTCTATATCCCGCGCGACACGATGACCGAGATGCTGCAGCTTGACGCGGACGGCAATTATCTGGACACCGTTTTCAACAACATTTCCGCCTCCCACAGCTACGGCGACGGCGGAGAGCTCAGCTGTGAGCTGACGGCGGACGCGGTGAGCAATCTGCTCTACGGCGCTCCGATCAACCGCTATGTGGCGATGGATTTCGAGTCCATGTCAGCCATCAATCAGGCGCTCGGCGGCCTGGAGGTCACCTTTCCCGACGATTACACCAAACTGAACTATGCCTTCCAGAAGGGCGCGACGCTGCGCCTGACGGATGAGCAGCTCAATAAGCTCATCCGCTTCCGCGATCACAGCGAGGTGGACGGCGCCTATCAGCGCGGCCTGCGTGATCTGAAGCTGGTGCTCAACGCCATGTTCCGGCAGCTGAAGTCCCTGGTCAAGCAGGATCCGGGCGCTGCGCTGAGCATCTACCGGCAGCTGGAGCCCTATATGACAACGAACCTGTCGATGGACGAGATCAGCTATCTGGCCCAGCAGGTCACAAAGGTCAGCTTCGATGAGAATACCGTGATCCATATGCCCGGCGTTGTGACTGCCGGTGAAAAGTACGCGGAGTTTTATCCGGATGAAGCCTGGTTGCACGACTTTGTCATCGAAAATTTCTACGAAAAAATCAACTGAAACAGCGCGGATGGGATCCGCATGAGGAAAAACCCATGAGAATCAAAAGACAATTGACAGCAGGTCTGCTCCTTTTGCTGTTGCTGGCGGTCTTCCTGCCGCCCGGCGCTTATGCCGAGGACGACGAGATCATCGACGTTTCGGAAGAAGAGGGCGAGATCATTGAACTGGAAGAGGAGGGAGAAATCCCGCTGACAGGGGAAGAGCAGCCCGTATATCAGTATCAGCTGGGCACGCGCGAGCTGCCGGAAAACGTGACCTGGGAAAACGGCCGGCTGGTGCTGAACTTTAACTGGGCGCTGATCGGCGAGGTCGGCGTTCAGCACGGCGGGCAGGCCTGCGCCTGCTTCTCTCTGGCCTACTGCCGCACGATCCTGGACGGAATCGCCTATTCCTATTCGGATTTCAGCCTCGGAACCTCAGAGGAGGACGCCTACGCGAGCTGGACCCTCGGCGCCTATGAGGGCTATTTCCCCACCGACCGACAGAGCGCCTACGAGTTTATCTTTTCCGAGCTCTGCCGCGGAAAGCCGGTTGTGATCCGCGTCGAGGGCCCGCTCACCAGCCAGCACTATGTCGCGGTCGTCGGCTTTGAAAACGTGACGGACGATCTGCCGCTTTCACCGTACAACTTCCTGATTATTGACCCCGGCGACCCGTACTACGAGCTGGAGAACATGGGTTCCCTCGGCCTGGAACTCAAAAAAGAGGACGGAAAATATCAGGTGGAATACGACACAACGTCCAGCGCCGCGCCCTTTGTGCTGAACAATTCGAATTATCTGAATCAGTGCACGGAGAGCGTTATGATCCGTCGCCTGTGTGCGCTGGACGCGGCAAGCGTGATGAGCCTGCCCTGTGACGCAGAGACAAACGCGGAGTCGCGGGAGCTTGTTGTTCTGGAAGAGGGCGAGTGCTTCTCAATCACGGCGGTCATCAGAAATAGCCGCAAGGAGTGCTGGTACAAAGGGAGAACCTCAGACGGCGTATCCGGCTATGTTTATGCCGAAAAGGTGGCCATGGATCCGCTCTCCGGTCAAATCATCCGAATCAGCTCGGGCATCCGCCTCCCATTCCTCAAGCGGGCGCCCAGAATGCATGCCTGTGAATGGGCCGTCGCCCCAGAAATGGTGTGCTTCGGCCCGGGCCTTGCATGATGAGAGGTCAGAATAACAACGCACAGCAAGCAAAAAGCTGCCAAAGATGCAGAATAACCTGCAACTTTGGCAGCTTTTTTTGCCTGTAACTTGAGGCTTTCTTTCCTTGACAGAGCGGGAGAGTTTTTTTAAAAATAAAATTGGCAATTTATTACTTCAATTAACTAAGAATGGGTAACTTCGACCGAAGCGACCCTGACGGTCATACCCTGACGCCGTATGATTTCGCGAGACCAGTAATAAACCACAAACAATGAACCAAAAGGAGTCCGGGCATCCATATGGATGCCCGGACTCGAGACTGTAAAAGAACGAATAAATGTTCCGCGATAGAGCCGCGGGGGAGCGCGAGGGGGTTAAGACCCGCCTCGCATTTCAATAACCCGCCCGATAAAGTGTCGACAGTTTTTTTCACCCATCCGCAAGCGCTCTTCCGGCAGATCGGCAATCAGCGAGAGCAAAGCGAAGATTTCGTTTTTTAGCGGCCCTTTCTCTATCGCGCGGCGGAAATAGCAGAAGGTCGGCCACTGGGCGACCATGACGATCCAGGCAACCCATACGAGCGCCTGCTTTTCCTGTGCGCTTGTGTGATAGAGCCGCAGCATGGACCACATATGCGCCTGAAAACCGCGGATCGCGTGCTCCAGTCTCGCCTCGGCACCGATGGATAACTCGTTTTCCTCGTTATAATCGAAGCCGGCCAGATTGGCCAGCTGATTGACAATGACCTCCGTGCCTGCGAGATTAAAGTCGATGAAGCCCGCAAAATTCCCGCTTTCGTCGATCAGCACATTGGAAAAGTTTTCATCCGCCTGGAATACGCAGCGCGGCAGCGAGCGATAGACGGCGCGCAGCTTTTGACGGATCAGGCCATGGCGCGCTTCAAGCCGCGCGGCGAGCTCGTCCTTCCGCTCGCGGCGCAGCAGCTCGATCAGCTGATGGAAATTATCCTGCTTTTCGTCATATCCTACGGGAATGTCGAAGGGGGAGAGGTCAAAGAGGCTGTACATCCCCATCGTCTCGGATAAATCTACGTCCCGGTTGGCTTCGGCGAAGGACGCGACGCTCGCCTGCACCTGAAACAGCAGCCGATCTATGTCAATTCCTTCCGCCTCGTCGGCCAGGCGGAGATCTATATATTCGGACAAATAGCACTGCAGCGGACCATGGGAATGGAGATAGTTCCCGGCCGCGTCCGGACAAAAGGCCGGACAGAGGATGCCCGCGGCCCGATAGCGCCCGATGAGCCGGTTGAGCGCGGCCATGCGCCGTTCAGTCATGTTGCCCTGGTTGCAATAGCGCAGAACCCACTGCTTGCCGATAATGTAATTGAGGCGGATGTCCTCCGCGCCGCGCGTGGAATCGACCAGCCGGATGGCGCCGGCGCTTTCAACGCCGAAGGAGGCAAGCTCCCGCAGAAGCTCGGCACGGGAGGGAACTGCGATGCCTGCGGGAAAGCTTTCTCCCGGGGTCAGGATGTCTTCCTGTTCATTCATGATAGGCACCTCGCTTTCCGCGGCTATTGTATCACAGCCTGCGAGAGAATGACAAGGTTATAGGCAGCTCTTTGAGGCATGAAAAAACCCTCCGGCAAAGCCGGAGGGTTGCTTGAACAAAGAATCAGACTCAGCGGATGTTGAAGAACGCGGCCATGCCGGGATACTTCGCGTCGTTGTCCAGCTCTTCCTCGATGCGGAGCAGCTGGTTGTACTTCGCCACACGGTCGGTGCGGGAAGGAGCACCGGTCTTGATCTGGCCGGCGTTGACGGCAACGGCGATGTCGGCAAGGGTGGTGTCCTCGGTCTCACCGGAGCGGTGGGAGACGATGGCGGTGTAGCCGGCGCGGTTGGCGGTCTGGATGGCG